>Ga0210016_1002370_pt1 | contig 17143 bp, 14 predicted proteins | sample CryGeyCG2014_300_FD_185454 | JGI IMG/M metagenome (GOLD analysis project Ga0210016, IMG submission 185454) | Groundwater microbial communities from aquifer - Crystal Geyser CG02_land_8/20/14_3.00 (SPAdes) (version 2) | ecosystem: Environmental > Aquatic > Deep subsurface > Groundwater | place... | reverse complement strand
GCCGTTTTAGAGGCGTTAATATCTAGACAAAAACACTTAATAATTTTTTTAATTTCGTAAATAGAAATTTTAGCTCTAGTTAGCTTCATATTGCCATTATAGCATAGAAGTATCTAGTCTAGAGCCCTGTAGAATTTACACAACTATAAGTTTTTTCATTAAATTTTATTATGCAAATCTCATTATTTTGGCATGTTTTAATATCACCATTTTTTTCATATTTATTATTTTCTTCTTTCGATATATCACAAGTATTTTTTATTTCCCCGTTTTCTTTTATTTGAAAACCACTAAAAGGGCCGGTGTTTGCCGCGCAACAATTCGCTGTTTCCCCGGTTTTGTAGACCGGGATCGGTTTTAGCTTGATCAAATCTGGATTGACGAAATTGAGCAGGGTATAGGAAAAAAGCACCAGCACCAAACCGGACAGGGCCGAGGCGATGTAAGCCTTGCCGTTCGCGGCCCGTTCCTGGTTGCCGCCGGACATAAGCCAGAGAAAGCCGCCGAACATCATCACCACCACGGCCAGGATGCCGGCCGCGGCTGTGGCGAAATCAAAAATCGCGGAAATATATTGGCCAATACTGCTCTGATCAATTTTAAGGCTTTTAGATAAACCGGGTATTTCCACTTGAAATTTCATTTCTAGCGTTCCATCGCCCGCGCGCGCGTCATTTTGCCCAATTGTTAAAAAGAAAAAGGCGCAAAAAATTATTATAAATAAGCCAAAAAAAAGGATTTTTTTCTTTTGACCGCCCGGGGCGGATTGCCTGGACATATAATTTTTTTAGCTGATAAATTTAACCTGCCGATTATTTTTCGGCGCTTGCTTGATGATATTGATTAATTTTTCTTGGGTAACATCCCGTCCGCCCAAACCCACGATGAAGTCGGCGATGATGAGCGGCCGCTGGCTTGGCCAGGCGGACATGATATCCAAGGCCAAGGGTCCGGCACTGCCCAGAGAAACGGCTTTTTCCACAACGGCCAGACAGCGTATCCGGCCGAGCGCCTTGAGGAGGGCGGCGCGGGGGAAGGGGCGGTAGCATTTGATCTTCAGGACCGCGGCTGGATTTTTTTTGCCAGCTGAACCGCGGTTATATTCGTCCACGGCGTCTTTGGCCGTGCCGGCGAGCGAGCCCATGACCGCGATGACGGTTTTGGCCGCGCGCGGTCCGTAGTATTCCAGCAGGCCGTTGTCGCCGGCGGCCGGCGCCGCGGCGCGCGGGGCGTTGAAAAGCTTTGCGTAATCAGCGGCCAGGCCGGGCAGGAGCGCCAGGCATTTTTCCAGATCGTCATTCAAAGCTTGACGGATTTCCAGATAATGCGTGGGCGCGGCGAAAGCGCCGCTGGTTTTGGGCGCGGCCGGATCCAAGAGATTGTCTTGGGCCGGCCGGGTTTCGCCCAGGAAACGGCGGACCAATTTTTCGTCCGGAATCACCACCGGTTCGTAGGAATGGGTCAGGACAAAACCGTCCATATTCACCATCGCGGGCAGATGGGTTTGTTCGGCCAATTTGTAGGCGAGGACATGCTGGGCCACGGCTTCCTGGTGGTTTTCCGCGAAGAGCATGATCCAGCCGGCGTCGCGGACCGCCATGGCGTCCTGGTGGTCATTCCAGATGGTGATGGGCGCGGATACGCCGCGGTTCGCGCAGGTCATGACCACGGGCAGGCGCAGGCCGGCAATGTTATAGACCACTTCCGCCATCAGCAAGAGGCCTTGGGAGCTGGTGGCCGTGTACACGCGGGCGCCGGCCGCGCTCGCGCCGGCGACGATGGAAGCGGCCGCGAATTCGCTTTCCGCCCGGACATATTCATAATCCGCTTCGCCGTCCGACTTGAATTTAGCCAGATCCTCAACGATGTGCGTTTGCGGCGTGATTGGATAGGCCGACACCACGGCCGGCTTGATGTTTTTGATGGTCAGGGCGACGGCGCGCGACCCTTCCAGGATTTGTTTAGGCATAGGGTGGAGATAATAAAGCAAATTAAGTGCGACAAAAAAATAAAAAAACTACTTTTTTTCCAGTTCCATCTTGATCGCTTTGACCGGACATTCGGCCGCGCACAGTCCGCAGCCTTTGCAGAAGTCATAATCCGTTTTCGGTTTGGGCTGGCCGTTCCAATCCATCATTTTAATGGCGTTTTCCGGGCAGATCCGGGCGCACAGTCCGCACCCGACGCACTGATCATAATCCGTGTGCGGCTTGAAAGTGCGCCAGCCGCCGGTTTTATTATTGTTGGTTGAACTTGGTTGAGCGGTTAAGTCTCTGGACATAAGGTCTAATGCTAATTGCTAATTAATGCGCGGATGGCGCTCACGCGCGCGGCTCATTGGTGAGAGCGGCGAGATTATAATTTGAAGGCCTGTTCAATGGCTTTGAGATTTTTGTCTGTGATTTCCGGACCTTTGTCCGAGAATTTTTCCATGACGGCTTTTTTCAGCGCCGCCAGGCTGACCAGGCCGGTGGCTTTGGCAAAAGCGCCGAGGATGACAGTGTTCATCAGGTTCTTGCCGATGATTTCCAAGGCGATTTTAGTCGCGTCCACCGTAAAAATATTTTTTTCCGGCACAGGCAATTTGATTGCTGCGGGCGGCTTGGCGGTGTTAATAATGACAAGCGTATTTTTATGCGCCCCGTGTGCGATGTCCACGGCGTCCAGCAGGGTGGCATCCTGGACGATGATAACATCCGGTTGATAAACATGTTCGCGCGTGCGGATGGGCGTATCGCTGATGCGCGCGAACGCTTCAATGGGCGCGCCGGTCCGTTCCACGCCGAAAGAAGGGAAAGCTTGCGCTTCCCGGCCGTCCAAGAAAGCGGCGATCGCGATCAATTCCGCGGCCGTCACCACGCCCTGTCCGCCGCGTCCATGGAGTCTGATTTGTTTCATAGTTTTTTATAAAGCGCCAAGAACGCTTTTGCTTATTTGGTGGTATTTTTTAAGAGATGTTCTATAAGGTCCAGAAATATGTCGCGGGGAATATCGCCGGCAATTTTTTGTCCGTTAATGAACCAGGTCGGCGTCGCTTCCACCCCCAAGCTCAAACCGAGCTCGTATTCCGCCTGCACGTCTTTTAAATATTTTTGCTTGTCCAAGCAGGCGGCGAAACGGACGGAATCCACCCCGGCTTGCGCGGCCAGGCTTTTTAGGACGTTCACGCTCAGCTGGTCATAGTTCTGGAAAAGCTTATCGTGCATGGGCCAAAAAAGCCCTTGTTCGCCGGCACAGCGGGCGGCTTGGGCGAAAAGCAGTGAATCCTGGCCCAAGGCCGGAAAATCAAGCCAGGCATATCTGAGCCGATCCTGATAGCGGGCACTGATCTCCCTGATCTTAAAGAAAGAGTTGTGGCAATATTGGCAGGCATAATCTCCGAATTCAAAGATGCTGATATCCGGGTCGGACGTCCCCAGCCAAAATTTACTGTTGGCGGCCAAATTGGCGGCTTGTTCCTCGCTCAGCCGGCCGCTGGCCGCCGGTTGGACGTTTTGTCCCGAATAAAGATCGTCACGTTGGACTTTGACCAGCTTTACGAAAGAGATGGCCAAAGCCACAAAAAAGCTGGCCAGCAAGCCGGCGGCGATGATGATGATTTTCCGTCCGTGCCGTTGCGGTTTTTCTTGCTTGGTATTTTCTTCAGCCATTGTCTAATTCCTTAAAATGTCTTATGATTATTTATGAAAAATATCAATGGACGGGCGGAAAATTTCATATTTTCCGGCTGTGATTATTATAGCATTTATTATGTTGCCGCGCAATTTTGACCAGGAGGCCGCCCGCGCCGAACGTCGGATGCGGTCCAGAGAAGCAAAATTAAAGAAAAAAATGCCGATGAACGGGGCGCAAGTCAAGGATCTGTTGAAAATCATCAAAGGGAAAGCGGCGGCGCGGCCAGCCGGCAGGAAATGATCATCAGCGGATCAGCGCCGGCCAAGAGCCGGTAAATTTTTTCTTATGAAAATATATTCCTGGAATGTAAACGGTTGGCGGGCGATCTGGAAAAAAGATTTTTGCGTCTTTTTGCGCCGCGAAAAACCGGATATCCTCTGTTTGCAGGAAATAAAAATCAGCCGGAAAGATATTGATCTTAATGATTTTTCTTTGGCTGGCTATGTTCCTTTTTGGAATCCGGCCGAGCGGCCCGGTTACAGCGGCACGGCTTTTTTAATGGAAAAAAATCTGGCCGGCCGGATAAAAAATTATCTCCCCGGAATGGATGATGATCGTTTTGACCGGGAAGGCCGGGTGCAAGCTTTGGAAATGGAAGATTTTTTCCTCGTCAACGCCTATTTTCCCAATGCTAATCAGGAATTGTCCCGTTTGCCGTATAAAATGGAATTTAACCAATGCCTGTTGAACTATCTAAAAAAAATAGAGAAGAAAAAACCGGTTATCATCGGCGGCGATTTTAATGTCGCGCATCAGGAGATTGATTTGGCGCGTCCCAAAGATAACGAAGGCAGTGCCGGCTTTACTCAAGAGGAGAGAGAGTGGATGAGCCAATTTTTGCAAGTCGGTTTTGTTGATACTTACAGATATTTTTTTCCCAAGAAAATGGTGTATTCTTGGTGGAGTTATCGCGCCCGCGCCCGGGAGAAGAACATCGGCTGGCGCATTGACTATTTCTGCGTTTCCGCTAAAATAATCAGTCAGGTGAAGCAAGCGGCCATCCTCGGCCAAATTTCCGGTTCCGACCACTGTCCGATTTTTTTGTCAACTGTTCTTTCCTAAGCCGCCCGGCGCGTTTATCAAAGCGCTGATTATAAAAAAACAAGCAAGAAAGGAGGAGAAAAATGAACTGCCCGGTTTGCAATCACCCGAATTTGAAAAGAAAGAAAAATCTGGCTTATTGTCCGGCCTGCCAGTCAATCATCAGGTGGGAGAAAGACCGGATTTACGCCATGGATGACGGCCAGGAACCGATCGGCCTGCGCCTGGCCAGAGCAATACAGAAAATAAAATAATTTTTTCGCCCGGGATTTTCCTCCCGGGCATTTGATTTTTTATGATAATTATACTAATATAAAAAAATTAGAATGGTAAATCTGGATCTACGGATGAATATATAATCCGAAGGCCACAAAGGCGTTAATCCCAATATCCCTAATGAAGGCTGGTTTATATCCGGGGCATTTGGATAAAAATTCGGGTCAGGCGGGTTATATTTATATTTATTGATTACGCATAAGTCTAAGTAATATGCCGCCAATTTATAATCATAAAGAAATCGAAGCCAAATGGCGCAAGCGCTGGCAGGAGGAGAAAATTTACCGGCCGGATCTGGACCAGCCCGGTCGCAAATTTTATAACCTGATGATGTTCCCGTATCCGAGCGCGGAAGGTTTGCATGTCGGGAATATGTACGCGTTCGCGCATGCCGATGCTTACGGACGCTTCCAGCGCCTGCGCGGTTATAACGTTTTTGAACCGATCGGACTGGACGGTTTCGGCATCCACAGCGAAAATTACGCCATAAAAATCAAGGAGCACATCAAGGATGTTTCCGTGCGCACGGAAAAGCATTTTTACGAACAGCTCCGGACCATCGGCAACGGCTATGACTGGAGCCGGACCGTGGAGACCTATAAGCCGGCTTATTACCGCTGGACCCAATGGTTATTTTTGAAGATGCATGAGCGGGGCTTGGCCTATCGGAAAGCGGCCAGTGTCAATTGGTGCCCTTCCTGCAAAACCGTGCTTTCGGACGAACAGGTCATCAGCGGCGCCTGCGAGCGTTGCGGCGCGCTGACGGACAAAAGGCAGATGGAGCAGTGGTTCTGGCGGATCACAGCCTACGCCGACCGGCTGTTAAAAAATTTAGACGCCCTGGACTGGACAGAAGAGGTCAAGACGATCCAAAGGAATTGGATCGGCCGCAGCGAGGGGACTTTAGTAAAATTTTCAATTTTCAATCCCTCGAGTTCGCTCGGGACAAGCTTTCAATTTTCAAACAATAATAAATTCTCCCTATCCAATGCTCAAAAATTAGATGAGTTAGAAGTGTTTACAACTCGGCCGGATACTTTGTTCGGCTGTACCTATCTGGTGGTCAGCCCCGAGCATCCGTTGCTCAAAGCAGGGGCGGCCGCGATTGAAAATCTGTCCGCGGTTGAAGAATACGTTGCCGTTTCCAAACGGAAGACGGAAGCGGAGCGGACGGATGCAAGCAAAAAAAAGACCGGGGTCAGGCTGGCCGGCTTGGCGGCAGTCAATCCGGTGAACGGCGAACCACTGCCGATTTTCGCCGCCGATTATGTCCTGGCCGGCTATGGCACCGGCGCGATCATGGCCGTGCCGGCCCATGACGAGCGGGATTACGCTTTTGCCCGCCAATACGATTTGCCCATGCGTTTGGTGGTAAAAAGCGCCAGCCAGGCGGCTGGCCAGGCGGATTGCTTTACCGGCGAGGGCGTAAACATTGATTCCGGTTTTCTTGATGGTTTGAATACCCGCGCGGCGATTAAGAAAATGAATAGTTGGCTGGCCGAAAAGGGTTTGGGCAAAGTGGAAGTGAATTATAAATTGCGCGATTGGTGCGTAAGCCGGCAGCGCTATTGGGGGCCGCCGATCCCGATGGTCAATTGCGGCCAATGCGGCTGGGTGCCGGTGCCGGAAAGCCAATTGCCGATCCTTCTGCCGGCCATGGATAATTTTCTGCCGGACGGATCAGGCAAGGGGCCGTTGAATAAGATTGCCAAGTTCGTGAATACGGTTTGTCCGGTCTGCGGCGGACCGGCCGCGCGGGAAACTGATGTCTCCGACCCTTTTGTTGATTCTTCCTGGTATTTCTTGCGCTATCTGTGCACGGACTACACGGATCGCGCCTTGGACAAGGAGCGGCTCAAGAAGTGGATGCCGGTGGATATGTATATTGGCGGTAAGGAGCATTCAGTTTTGCATTTATTATATTCTCGTTTCGTGACCATGGTGATGCACGAGCTTGGTTATGCCCCGGAACCGGAGCCTTACCGTCGTTTCCGCGCCCATGGGCTTCTGATCAAAGATGGCGCGAAGATTTCCAAATCCAAAGGCAACATCGTCAATCCGGACGAATATATCGCCGAATACGGCGCGGACGCGGTTCGCCTGTATTTGCTGTTTTTGGGCGAAATGCGCCTGGGCGGCGATTGGCGGGATGACGGCATGAACGGCATGCACCGTTTTGTGAAAAGGGTCTATCGTTTATTGGACCAGGCCGATCCGTCCGCCAGCGACCGTGCGGCCAACGACAGAATTTTATCCCGGACGATTAAAGGCGTGGCTGATGATTTGGAATCATTGAAATTCAATACCGCCATCGCCAAATTAATGATCCTGGTCAACCATTTTGAAAAAAACGGCTTGGCCGTTGATCAGTTGCGGATTTTTTCCCTTCTTTTGTCACCGTTCGCGCCTTTTCTCGCGGAAGAAATTTGGTCTCAAACGGGCACAACAAGCAGTATTTTTCAAGCGCGTTGGCCGGAATACGACCCAGCTTTGATCAAAGACGACATCATCAATTTGGTCGTGCAGATCAACGGCAAATTGCGGGCCACGCTGGCGGTGAGCGCCGAGATCGGCGAGACGGAAGCCAAAGAAGCCGCGCTCCAGAGCGAGAGAGTCAAGAAATGGCTCGCGGACCGGGAAATCGTCAAAACCATTTTCGTGCCGGGCAAATTATTAAATATCGTCGTGAAATAAGCCGCGAACAATCTATGCAAGTCGTCGTTTTGGCCGCGGGCGCGGGCACCCGTTTACGGCCTTTAACCAATAACCGGCCCAAACCGCTGGTGCCGGTCGCGGGCAAAAGTATCGTGGAACATACTCTGGCGGCATTGCCCGGCGCGATCACGGAAATTATTTTCGTGATCGGCTATCGGGGCGATCAGATCCAAGATAAGTTCGGCGCTGAATTCGCCGGCCGGCCTTTGCGCTTTATCCGCCAGAAAAAACTTTTCGGCACCGGCCATGCCTTGCGCGCCTGCCGGAAAATATTAGGCGAACGTTTTTTGGTGCTGATGGGCGACAACATCTATTGCCGCCGCGACATGGAAAAATGCCTGGCGTATGAACAGGCGATGCTGGTTGATGAAGTTAAAGGCCGTTTCGCCGGCGGACGGATCAAGCTGGACAAGCAGGGAAATTTATCCGCCATCCTTGAGGGCATCCACCATCAAAATCTGAGCTTGGTCAATACCGGCCTTTATGTTTTGAACCGAGGATATTTTAATCTTGATCTCGTTCGTCTGCCCGGCCCCAAGAAAGAATACGGTTTGCCACAGGCCATTGCCCAGGGAGTCGGAGATAATCCGGTGAGAATCGTCAAAGCTTCCCGCTGGATCCAAATCACGAGCCCGGGCGATGTCAAGCGGGCGGAGAAATTGCTTGGAAAAAGCGCCTGCGGCGCTTAAAGCCCCCTTGGACGCTCAGGGCGCTTTATAAATTTCCGACTTTCCAAGATCCATCGTCTTGTTTTATGACATTGAACCGCACTGGCACTTTGTATCCGCCCAGGGAAAAATAGACTTCTGTGGTAAAAACCACTTTATCAGCTGTGGATTCGTCAGCTTGCGCGCCGGCCATGATGTTGCCCAAGGCGAATTTGCCTTCCGCGTCCAGGAAGTCCATCGTATATTCCAGCGCCGGTCCCATGGCCGGAGTAAAATAGGATTTGGCTTGTTCTTTCTGTCCCCGCCGGATCGCTTCGGCCGCGCAAGCGAAAATGCCGCGGGCGCCGCTGTTGGCCGAGCATTTTTGTCCGGTTGGCGGTTTAATGGGCGCGGGCGGAGAGAGAAAGCCGATCGGCAGGGCAGCGAGGTTTTCATTGCTCGCGCCCAGCCCGAGTTTTTGCATCAGCCGCCAAGCGTCGGCCGGCCGGCCGAGAAAATAGCGCCTGTGGTTTACCGGACAGACATACCACGCCTCGCCTTTTTTTTCCGTTTGCAGGAAGATTTTTCCGGCCTGTTTGGCGCTGAAATCATCATCAAGCGGCGGGTGGCCGCGGCTCAGGGGATCATAAGCATTTTGGATTTCCAGCCGGTCATCGTAGCCGTCATGGTCCGAGTCTTGGTCGCGCGGATCAGTGCCGAACGCTTCTTCCCAGCGGTCGGACAGGCCGTCCTGGTCGCTGTCTTCGTCATCATCCTCAAGCAGGCCGACGGCGATTTTTTTTAAGTTATCATCGGTAATGCCGATACCGAAGCGGCTCATGAGCGCGAAGGCATCGTCCGGCCGCGCCAGAAAATACCGTTTTTGATCGGCCGGGTTGACATACCAGGCCTCGCCTTGATTTTCCACTTGCAAAAGTATCCGTCCGGCCAGCTTTTGGGCCAGGCTGTCAGCGGCTCCGGCCGGTTCGCGCGAAAAGCCGAGCATCGCCGCTATGATTAAAATTGGGAGAAGATATTTTTTCATTTTTTATGCCAGAACGCTTTTAGCGCTATTCTAACTCCTCTTTTCTTTTCGCAGACTCTCTTATTGCAGTTTTTAAAAAATCATGGTAGTCGCCCATATTTTTAAATTGGTCCATGACAATTTTCTTATGCGGAAGTTTCCCATTTCTTTTATCCAGATAATCCAAACAACTGGACCAGGGCCAATTTTCCGCTTTGGCAACCCCGTGGATTTCCGCGTTGCCGTTGATGTAGGCGGAGAGGTATAAAAGCTGGTCATCAGTCGTTATTGGGACGCATTTATAAGCCCCTTGAAATAAATAACCGGAACGTTTATATTTTGCATTGAAATAATTAGTATGGCTTATTCCGATCCTTTGCATGTATTTACCAATACCTTGTTCGGATATTTGCTGTAAAAGAAGATGATAATGATTCGGAAGCAAGCAATAAGCCAAGATTTTAATCAATGAAAATGAGGAGAATGAGGAACCGGATTCCTCAAGGATTGAGGAATCCGGTTTCTCAGTAAGGCGGCGGTTAAGATATTTTTTTAAGAATAAACTCCCGATAGGCGCTTCTTGATTCAATTCTTTCAGGCCGGTTAAAAACCTTTTATAATCTTCCCCATTGTTAAATACCTTCCGTTTATCAACTCCTCTATTGTAAACGTGGTAATAAGCGTTGTTTTGTAATTTTACCCTCCTCATAAGAGTATTTTAGCTTATTTTTCAAATTTTGAAAAATTTGTTATAATAAAACTGGATTTAAAAGAGAAAATATGAAATATAAAAAAACGATTGCGGTGTTTATAGGCATTGTATTAATGGCTTTGGTCGGCTACGCGGGTTTTGGCTGGTATGACAATTTTGTGTACGAAAAAATCGCCAAAGAAGTTAAAGCCGGTTCGGCCATTCCCTTTGTCGGCGCTTCTAATCGAATTTTGAGCGTGACGAAATGCCTTCCTGACCCACCGCCCACCCCCTACACCTGCCAGCTTTCCTGCCCGTTGTTAACCCCTTTGTTGGTGGCCGGTTGTTTGGGCGAGATCGGAGCCGCTCAATCCTGCCTTGTCGCAAATCAAAATGATGTTGCCCGGTGCGCGGGTCCGATTGCGGCGGCGCTGGCTTGCAGCCAATGTAATCAATATTTTGAAATAAATATTACCGGCACAGCGCAGATTGTTACAGCCGCCTTGACTGCTGAAGAAAAAAACGATTTTAATGCGGCCATCGCCGCGCCCGGCGTGGTGCCGGTTTTAGGCTTGCCGGCAACGGCTTTATCCTTGATCAGGGGGCCGTTTCCAATGCCCGGCGGGCAAATTATATACGCCGGATCATCCAATGTAATTCCTTGGGTGGTTGGCACGTCCGGGCCGGCCACCAGTTTTTGGGAAAGATTTGGCGATTGGGTTATTTTCCAGGCTGCCGCTTTAATTAAATAAAAAAGCGATATTGCCCTAATTGCCGTTTTGTTTTTTTTCTCATAAAAAATTGTGGATTTGCTTAAAGAAACAAAAGATTGGTGCGAAAAATACGACATCATTCCTGCCCGCAGCAAGGGGCAGAATTTTTTAATAGACGAAAGCGTTTATCATAAAATCGTGACAACGGCTGATCTGCGGCCGGACGATATTGTTTTGGAAGTCGGACCCGGTTTCGGCTTTTTAACCGAACAGCTGGCCAAGCGCGTCAAGCAGGTGATTGCGGTTGAATTGGATGACAAATTGGCTGAAATTTTAAAAGAGAGATTGACGGCAGAGAAGATTGAAAATGTGGAAATTGTGAATGAAGATATTTTAGAAGTTAGAAGTGAGAAGTTAGAAGTGAGAAGTAATGAATATAAAATTGTCGCCAATTTGCCCTATAACATTAGTTCCCGTTTTTTACGCCAATTTCTTGGCAGTGATCAATTACGACCCAAAATGATGGTTTTGATGCTCCAGAAGGAAGTGGCGGCCAGAGTGGCGGCCAAGCCCGGCGAAATGAGCCTGCTGGCCGTTTCCGTGCAGTTTTTTTGCCAGCCGGAAATCATCAGCCTGGTTCCCAAAACAGCATTTTGGCCGGCGCCGGAGGTGGACAGCGCGATTATGAAGTTAGAAGTTAGAAGTAAGGAATCAGAAGCAAAAAGTGTGAAGTTAGAAGGGGGAAATGAAAAAGATTTTTTTCGTTTAGTTAAAATCGGCTTTAGCGCCCGGCGGAAAAAATTGCTGAATAATTTGGCGGCTGGCTATCGGATCGGCAAGCCAGAGGCCTTGGCGGCGGTTCTGGCCGCCGGTTTAAGTGAGAATGTCCGGCCTCAGGATTTGTCCGTGGCGGATTGGATAAAATTATTTAAAATTAGCGAATTTAAATTTTAAATAAATTGTTTTATATTTTTTGCTCGGCCTGACTGGAAAGAGAAATGGCTAAATGGCTTTTTTTGATTTGGAAAAACAAAACAGATATGGTATAATTTAGTAAATTCACGGTGCTTGTTAATAACTTTTTTGATTACATAAAAACCAAAAAATATCATTATCATCAAGAATATCATTATCATCAAGAATTTACTATAAGCGACTCCCCCCATGCTAGAAGATCAAAACAGCGCGCCTCAAGCAAGCGATGGGATCGGCCAGCCGGCCAGTCCAAAAGCGCCAATCAACAAGAACCAAAAGTACGCCGCGGCGGGTTTGGTTTTTTTTGGTTTGCTGATCATATTCCTGTGGATTTGGCAGTTAAAAGCCAGTATCAACGAGCCGTTCGCGCGGCGCGGAACCGAGTCGCCGGCGGCCAGCCAATTGGTTGGCCAAAATACTGTTTTTGGCGACAGCACGGAAGAAGAATTGCGCCAGAAAGACACGGATCAGGACGGTTTGTCCGATTGGGACGAGCTGTATTTTTATAAAACTTCACCGTATCTTTCCGACAGCGATTCGGACGGATATTCGGATCAACAGGAAATTGACAGCGGCAACGACCCGCTTTGCCCGGTGGGCCAGGCTTGCGCCCAAGTCGGTTTGGATAATCAGCAGGCCGCTGGCCAGTCGGCCCTTGGTTCCGAACAAGCTCTGCTGGACCTTTTCAATTATCAGCAATTTTTAAGCAATACCCCGGTCATCAGCGAGGACGCTGGCCAGAACGATTTGAAGTTATTGGACGAAAACCTTGATGCTCCGACTTTGCGCTCACTGCTTTTGGAAAAAGGCATGAAAAAAGAAATACTGGACCAGATCAGCGACCAGGATTTGCTGGATAGCTTCCAAGAAGTAATTCATGAATAAAAAATATGCAATATCAAAAAGCTAATATTCATAAAAAATATTATATTAAATTATTATTTTTATTATCAATATTATTTTTCTCTTTTCTTTGTTGTTTAAATGAATCTAAAGCGGATTCTTATTTTGATTCGCTTGGTTTTGAATATGAAATAGAGGGCCCTCCAACACCATCCGCTATGCAAATTTTGGTAGCTGATATTAAACATAAAGCAGAAACGGTCAAAGGTTTTTTTAAGGGTTTAGCTCAAGCTATCATTGAAGCTGACAGACGAATTGATGAAATATTTAAAGGTAGGATGGGCGCAAAGGCTTATCGCGCCGCTTTGAAATATTTTTTGAATCAAATCGCTTATGACACGGCGGTATATCTGGCCACGGGTGAAAAAGGCCAGGGTCCGATGTTTGAAAGCCGAAATGCCGGGGAATATATTATGAATGTGGCGGACAATGCCGCCGGTTCTTTTATAAACGCAGTGACGTCAGATATTTTTAATTCAAAATTTAATCTTTGCAAACCTGACTTAAATATCAAATTAAGGATCGGTCTTGGCCTAAAAGAGATTGAGAAACCCACCCCGCCTTCTTGCAGTTTCCGGGAAATGAAAAAAAATTGGGAAAACGAATTGAACAGCAAGGATTTTTTGACCAGATTTGAAGATATTTTCAATCCCACTTCCAATGATTTGGGCATTGCCTTGTCCTTGCAGACCGGCATAATGGAAGAAAAACAAAAACAAATCAATCAATCAATAATTGATTATATTAAAGATGCCGGTTTTAAACCGGTGACAGACCCGATTAGCGGCCGGGTTAAAACGCCGGCCAACATCGTTCGGAGGCTGGCTGAAAAACAAGTAGAAGATTCCACTAAATTACAAACAACCCCAACTGGTGATTACTTGGGCGATGCTTTGGATATTTTTGTCAATACTTTGTTTTCCAAATTATTTGATAAGTGGTTGAAAAAGGGCTTGGTGGATGACAAATCAGATTATGCTTATGACTGGTCAAAGATCAACCAGTTTGACGCGCCGGGCGGTGGCGGCGGGATCAAGGCGGCCAAAGAGCGCATGCGATCCTTGGGTGAAATGACTTTTGATACGCGCGCGGATTATGACATCACCTTGGATCTGACCAAGTGCGATAATCCGGACAAAGCCGGGCCAAGCGATTGTGTGATCACGGACAAGTTTCGGCAGGCGGTCATCAAGCAATTGACCGTGGGCGAGGCGATTGACCAGGGCTATCTTGATCCAAAAGGAGTTTTCGGCTTCATTTCCGGCAGCCAAAGCGGCGATCTGGAGCCAAGCTACCAGGAAGGCTATCCCTACCGCTCAATGATCATTTTGCGCAAATATCGGATTTTGCCGGTCGGCTGGGAAGCGGCCGCGGAAGATATCAAAGTTAACAAGAGGAAAACTTTCACTTTGGGCGAGATGGTCGCCTGTTTCGCGGAGGATGATAAATATCAAGGCATGGAAGGCGAAACTAATAAATGGTGCCGAAATTATGTGGATCCGGATTGGGTGCTCAAGGCGCCGGCCAATTATTGCGCGCGGATGGGTTTTGGTCCGGAGATTTCTCTGTCGCGGGTGGAAGGCGAGGGCAATGAGTCGCGCCTGTTGATTTCGCGCCAGGAAGATTATTGCGCGGATGAGCAGTCTTGCATCAAAGAAGGATCGGACGGCACTTGCGAATTCACCGGCTATTGCACGGAAGAGCGGCGCACCTGGAGAATGGACGCGGAAACCTGCGAACCGGTATATAACACCTGTCTGGGTTTCCAGGCGGAAGACGGCCGGCGGGATTTTTATCTGCAAAATACGCTTGATTACGCGGATTGCAGCGCGGATAATGTCGGTTGCACCGGCTATTGCCAGCCTGATACTCAGGGTAAATTTTCCTGCACAGCCGCTGATCCCGCTGGCAAGATTTTTTTGGATAAGACCGCGGGCGAATGCGCGGCCGACGCGCTTGGTTGCCATGAATATATCCGTACCAAGAGCGGCCTGGGAGTTAATCTGGTCCGCAACGGCAGTTTTGAAAAAAATGTTTCCGCGGAGGATTGGACTTTTATTCCCAAAAACGGAGGCGTGGACGGCAAACTTGAGTTGGACGCAACACAAAGTTTTCTGGGCGCGCAATCCTTAAAAATCACCGCCCATAATAATAATCTAAACGATCCATCTCATGCCGCGCAGACTGTTTATGGCCTAATGAAAAATGAGATTATCACGGTTTCTTATTACGTGAAATATGATGGGCAAGTTTCTCCACATCAAGGCGCTTGGTTGGTTGCTTATTTGCGGGATGAAAATAATCAGCCGGTTAATTATAAGAACCAACCAAGCGGTTGGATTGAAGAAACATTGGTAAATTTTTCTGGCGATGGGCAGTGGAAAAAAGTTTCTTTTAGTTTTTCCCCCCAAGACGACAGCGATCCTAACAGTTTGGAATTTACCTTAGTAATTGAGCCGCGTTTACAAGTAGATGCGGCTGGCCGTGATATTAGCGCTTGGTTTGACGGGATCAAGGTGGAAAAGAACGCAAACGCGACTGATTATTCCGAGTATCGGGAAAACGGCTTGGTTTATTTAAGCAACGCGCAGACTTGCGCGAGCGAACAAGTGGGTTGCCAGATGCTAACGCAGAATAAAAATTTGATCACCGTGCCGGCCAAAATCGCCTTGGACGACTATTGTCCGGCCGAATGCGACGGTTATGACAGTTATTTGGCCCGGCCGACCCAGTTTGATTCGGAGCGCGTGGACAATCTGATCCCCGCGCTGGCGGCCAAGTGCGGCGCCGGCGAGGTCGGTTGCGACCAATTCACGAATCTGGACGCGGCCGCGCGCGGCGGTGAAAGCGTGGCCAATTATTCTTTCTTGCGCCGTTGCAATAAGCCCGGCAACGCCAATGTAAATTGCGGAGATTATTATACTTGGGAAGGCTCCAACGAAACCGGTTACCAATTGAAAAATTTTCGCTTATCGGAAAATACCAGTGGAACTATTCAGCCGCAAATGCTTGATGGTTATAATCCTGATTCCTGCACGCCGGGCATTTACAAATTGCCAGCCGCGGATCCGGCTTATAACCCGGACTGCCGTGAGTTTTACAATAAAGCCGGGGAAGTTTTCTATCGGCTTTTTTCGCAAACCATCACTTGCTCCGATGATTGTGTGCCTTTCCGCCGTTCACTGAATAATATCATCACTTCCTCCCAGTGCCAAAGCGAATGCGCTGGTGTATATGATCCCACCCAATGTCAATCAGGTTGTGATTCAATTAGCTGCAAAAATTCAGCCGCGGACGGCCAGCAAAGCTGTTTTTATGAATTGCAGGGCACCGAGAAATACAGCATTTTCTGCAAATCCGGCGGCAAGTGGAGCGTCCAGCACCAAGCTTGTATTTATGAAGCGATCCCATCCGAGAGCCGGACTTGCCAGGCGTCGCAGGCCGGTTGCCGCGAGTATTCCGGCAGTGAAGGCAATAATAGCCGGATTCTGTTCACTGACACCTTTACCGGCATCAAGGACGATTGGCAAGGGGCAAACAACACAAGTTTGGAACTGTCTTCAGAATCCTTGTTCGTGAACGGACAATCCTTGTCTTTATCAAATGGTTCGCCGAAAACGGCAATGGAAAAGAAGCTTGGCTTGGATGTTCGTCAAGGCAAAAGTTATGTCCTGAGTTTCCTTGCCAAAACCGCCACTGGCAATTTGACTTTGTCTGCTGGTATTAAAAATTACACTAATCAGGAAGAATCATTTGGAACTGCCAACATTACCCCTGCTTGGCAGGTTTATACTTTGGATTTGCCAGAATTAAAGATGGCGCCGGACCAGGACACGGTTTTACGCATTGTTGCCGATAATTCAGGAAAATTTTACATTGATGATATCAGATTAACCGAAATCACGGATCGTTATTTCCTGATCCGCGATTCTTGGCAAATTCCGAAAGATTGCTTGTCGACCATGCTCGGCTGTGCCGGTTACACGGACGCGGACGGCGCTTCCTACTATCTTTATAAGTTCAGCCAGCTCTGCCCGGAAAGCACGGTGGGTTGCGAGGCGATGATTGATACCTATAATTTTACCCCATATGGCGGCAAGACTTGGCCTAATTACAATCCGGCGGTCTCCGTGGCCACTGATACGCCGGTCTATGTGGCCTATGATCCGCGCCAGCAGTGCAACCGCGCGGATAAAGGCTGTTCCTTGCTTGGCCGGCCGCATTATTACGATGGCGAGGTGGTTTACACGCCCGCGTATGTGCTCAATAATCCGGATTTATACGACCAAGCGCTTTGCAATATGACTGATGATGGCTGCCGGCAATACAACACGAATGACGGTTTGGCCTATTTAAAGGATCCGGGCGATCAGTTGTGTGAATGGAAATTAAAAACAAACACCTCTTCTTCCACTGCTTGGCTGAAAATTCCGGTGAAAAAATGCGGCGGGATAGGTGCGGGCAAATATTGCTTATCGGACAG
>Ga0210016_1002367_pt1 | contig 17173 bp, 18 predicted proteins | sample CryGeyCG2014_300_FD_185454 | JGI IMG/M metagenome (GOLD analysis project Ga0210016, IMG submission 185454) | Groundwater microbial communities from aquifer - Crystal Geyser CG02_land_8/20/14_3.00 (SPAdes) (version 2) | ecosystem: Environmental > Aquatic > Deep subsurface > Groundwater | place... | reverse complement strand
GTTTAATTTTCCTTTGATTCAGTTTCAAATTATCTTTAGTGAAAAGAGCAATTTTGAATTTATAGCCTTTTAAAAATTGGGAAATATTTTTAAATTGCTGAGAAGCGAGGATCTCAGTTGGGACGAGGTAAGCAACTTGGTAATGATTAAGGATAACATTTAAAATAGCTAAAGAAGCAACGACAGTTTTGCCGGAGCCGACTTCTCCTTCAAGTAATCTATTCATTGGTCTTTCTTTTTCAAGATCTTTGAGAATTTGCCAGCTGGCTTTTCTTTGCTCATCAAAGAGTTTGAAAGGCAGATTTTTGACAAAATCTCGTGTCTCTTCCAGTTTGAATTTTATTAAAAAAGCTCTTTGGCTTTTAATTTTTTCTTTAAAAATTTCATTTCTCAATTGAACTTGAAAGATTTCGTCAAATTTAAGCCGAGAAATGGCCAATTCTTTTGATTTTAGATCTTTTGGAAAGTGAATTTGATTTAAGGCAAAAGACAAATCAGAAAGATGATATTTATTTTTAATTTGGTTTGGCAGCCAATCAACAATTTTTGTCTCTGAAAGAGCTGTTTTAATTAAAAAACGTATTTGTTTTTCACTTAAATTAGCGGTTAAAGGATAAAAAGGGACTAATCGGCCAAAATGAAGAGGGGGTCTGCCTCGAAAAATTTCATAAGTAGGGCTAGATAAAGTTAAGCCATAATATCCATTTTTTTCTATTTTACCAGCCAGATAAACTTCCATACCCGGTTTTAAAATTTTTCCAAGATAAGCTTGGTTAAACCAAACCACTTTAATGGAGTCAGTTGAATCCGAAACAATTGCCTCAGTGATAATCATCCTTTTTTTGAAGCTTCTTTTATTAGTAATAAATTTTATTTTTCCTCTCACCACCCCTGAATCCCGAGTTTTGAGTTGAGCGATGGTCAAAATTTGTCGATAATCATCATAGCGATAAGGAAAGTGATAAAGAAAGTCTCCTATGGTTGAAATTTCCAGTTTTTTCAATTTTTTCGCGACTATTGATCCAATTTTAGAAATTTCTATCACTGGTGTTTTTAAATTAAACATGATTTTAATTCTATCATAAATTGACAAATGAGAAAATAAGAATATAATTAAAAAATGATTGGTCCGAATACAAAACTTGCCAACTTGCCCCCATATATTTTTGGTCGGATTAAGAAATTGAAAGATGAAATGAGAAAAAAAAGAATAGACGTCATTGATTTAGACATGGGCAATCCAGATCAAAAAACATCTCCTCAGATTGTTGAGAGATTAGTAGATACCGTGAAAAACCATCCAGGTACACACCGTTATCCGCAGGCTAAAGGCATGCCAAAATTAAGAAAAGCCATTGCTCATTGGTATATTAAAAAATATCACCGAGAAATTGATCCGGAATCTCAAGTTCTGGTTTTAGTGGGTTCTAAAGAAGGGGTTTGTCATTTATTGATGAGCTATCTTAATCCAGGCGACATCGCCCTGGTCCCTGATCCAACTTATCCGGTTCATTTTAATGGTGTCTATCTGGCTGGCGGTGTGCCTTATTCAATGCCTCTTAAAGAAGAGAATAATTATTTGCCTGATTTAGAAGCAATTCCGAAAAAAATTCTTTCCGTCTCCAAAATAATTATTTCTTCTTATCCGAACAATCCAACGACAGCCACGCTGCCTGACGAGATTTTTTTTAAAAAGTTGGTTGCTTTTGCTAAAAAATATAATTTGATTGTTGTTCATGACTTTGCTTATGTTGACGTTGTTTTTGATGGTTATCAACCGCCGAGTTTTTTGGCTGTGCCTGGAGCAATGGATGTTGGCGTGGAGTTTTACAGCTTCTCCAAAACTTATAACATGGCTGGTTGGCGATTAGGTTTTGTGATCGGCAATAAAGAAATAATCGCCAATTTAGAGAAATTTAAATCTTTTGTTGATTACGGCGTTTTTACCGCTATTCAGTTAGCAGGGGTCGCGGCGCTTGAAGGAGGGCAGAACGATATTTTAAAAATGCAAGAAATTTATGCCAAACGTCGTGATTTCATGGTTGAGAATTTAAATAAAATCGGTTGGTTAGTAAAAAAACCAAAAGGAACCATGTATTTATGGATAAAAATTCCAGAAAAGTTTAGCAAAAAAATGAACTCTTTATTCCCGAGCGATAGCGAGGAATCAAGGTTCTCACCGAAGGTGAGGTCCTTGGAATTTAGTGAATATTTATTGAAAGAAACAGGCGTTGCTGTGGCGCCAGGTTCAGGCTTTGGTCAATATGGCGAAGGATATATTAGGATGGCCTTGGTGACAAATGATGAAAGATACTCACATGTGATTAAGAGGTTAAAGGAAATTTCGAAATAAGAATACTTGTTTTTATTTTAGCAATGTGGTAGAATGGAATAATGGCCAAGTCGTTTAAAGCTAAACATAGTGAAAGAATTATTTTTCCTTTTGACAAACAGCAACAATTTTTATTAATGGCAAGAGAGAAATTAGATATTCCGTGGTCGTCATTCGCAAATAGAATGAGAATACACAAGAGAACGCTTAATGACTGGAGAAGAGGAGAATATTCAATGCCCCTTAGTGTTTTAAAGAGAATTTGTAGGATATCAAAAGTAAAAATGCCGACAGACATCAAAATCAAAGATGCTTTTTGGTATGTTTTTAAAGGTGCTCGTGTTGGCGGCAAGGCAGTGTATAGAAAATATGGCAGAATTGGCGGTAGTCCGGAATATCGGAAAAAGAAATGGTATGAATGGTGGGAGAAAAAAGGCAAATTTATTAAAAGAAAAATTTTTAAAAGAAAATTGATAAAAAAACCGACAAAAAACCGCTATTTAGCAGAATTTATTGGAATTATGTTAGGAGACGGCGGCATTACTCCATCTCAGATACAGATAACTCTTAATAGTAAAAATGAAGTCGAATATGTAGAATTTGTTAAAAATTTAATTAAAAAATTATTTAAATTAAATTCTGGTATTTATAAATTTAAAACAAATAACGCGGTAAGAATACAAATTTCGAGCAGAGAATTAGTCGACTATTTACTTGGATTAGGTTTAAATCAAGGCAAGGGGCAAAAGCCTAGAGATATTCCTCAGTGGATTTTTGAAAATCTAAAATATCAGAAGGCTTGTTTAAGGGGGATATTTGATACAGAGGGCTGTGTTTATACGCACACTTATAGAGTTAATAGGAGAGTTTATTCATATAAAAAATTGTGCTTTCGTAATCGATCTCAGCAGTTGCTAGAATCGATAGCTAAAATTTTAGTGAATTTAAACTTTAAGCCAAAAATTACCAATGGACAATCTGTGTCATTATATGATTCAAATGAGACGAAAAGATATTTTAGGGAGATAGGAACACATAATTCAAAAAATCTGAGGAGATTTAATAATTAAATTTTATTGGGAGGAGTCGGATAATGGTTATTCCAACGGTTTGCTAAACCGTGACGGCCCTCAAAAGCCGTTTGTGGGTTCGAGTCCCACCTCCTCCGCACTTCGCCGTTACGTCGCTCAAAGCTATGTAGCGTCGTGCGCTAAAGCTACGTGTGGCCTTTGGCCGCCAGTAAGTTTTTAGCGAAGTGTCACCCGTAGCCTTGTGCGAAGGGTGGTAGAAATATAATATGTGATATGTATTACGTTACTTCGCTGAAGCTCCGGCTGGCCTATGGCCATTTTCTCTTGTTTGAATTAAAGAATTTGTTATAATAAGTTGTAAGTTGTAAGTTGTTAGTTGTCAGTTGTAAAGTTATTTAATTAAAGGTCGAAGATTATATAAAATTTTAATTTATGTTTATGCAAACTTGGAATGAAATCATTATCACCTCCTTCCAAAATGTCTGGCTTCAGGTGGCTAGTTTTTTGCCAAAGCTGACCGCGGCGCTCATTATTTTGATTATTGGGTCAATTATCGCGATCGCCATCGGCAAATTAATTCGGCTAATCGTTAAGAATTTACAGATTGATGCCCTCTTAGAGAAATTAGGAGTGATGGCTTTTTTTCAGAAAGGTGAAATCAAGTTTAGTTTCGCTACTTTACTTGGTTGGTTAGTGAAATGGTTTTTAATTGTTGTTTTCTTGATTGCGGCCGCAGAAAGTTTAGGACTTTCTCAGATTACAGAGTTCCTAAACAAAGTTGTTGCCTATTTCCCCAATGTCATCGTGGCGGTGGTTGTCTTAATGATTGGTATTGTTTTAGGAAATTTTGTTCAGAATTGGTTTAAGAAATTTTTGGAAGCGTCTAAAGTTGTCTCAGCTCATTTCTTGGCTGGCATGGCCAAATGGGCTATTGTGATTTTTAGCGTTTTAGCCGCTTTGAATCAGCTTAAGATCGCTACTTCTTTGATCAACACCCTTTTCACTGGTTTTGTGGCCATGGTGACCATTACTGGCGGCCTCGCTTTTGGATTGGGTGGTAAGGATTGGGCAGAAAAATTGATTAGTCAAATCAGAAAAGATATTACAAAAGAAGAGTAGAGAAAGAGAGGAAAATGAAAATTTTTGTTAAAACCAAGGTAAACGCCAAAGAAGAAACAGTCAAAAGAATCGATGAAACACATTTTATCGTCGCCGTAAAAGAGCCACCAATCAAAGGGAAGGCGAATAAAGCGATTTTAAAAGCTTTGGCTAATTTTTTCCATTTATCTCAAAGCCAAATGCAAATTGTTTCTGGTTTTACCAGTAGAGAAAAAATTGTTAGAATAACTTAGCGAACTGACGATGAAGTTTAATAAAAAGTTGACTGTTATTTTAGAAGTTTTTGTTTTAATCGGTTTTCTTATTTTTTGGCACTTTTATAAGGACCTCTCCTTCGGCGAGAACCTTGATTCCTCGCTATCGCTCGAAAATAAAGAACCTTCATGTCGACAAATAAAAATTAACGACCAAGTTTTTAGAGTAGAAGTTGCTGATACTCTGGCAAAAAAGCAAAAAGGGCTCGCTGATCGGGAAAATATGCCGCAGAATTATGGAATGATTTTTATTTTTGAAAAAAAAGGAAAATATTCTTTTTGGATGAAAGGAATGCGCTTTCCTTTAGATTTTCTTTGGATAGATGGAGATAAAATAGTTGAGATTACCAAGAATGTTGCTGTAGACGTTCGTCCCGAGGACTCAGTCCCGAGGGATAAAAATTTTTTAATCCTTCGTCGCGACTCCTCAGGATCTTCGACTTACAGCCCTCGAGTACCAGCAGACAAGGTTATCGAACTTAACGCTGGCATGACAGAAAAGACAGGCATCTCTTTGGGTGACAAAATTATTGACGAAAAATAGTTTAAAATAGAAAAAGGAGCCGGTTTTTTACCAAGCTCCTTTTATTGTCTAAATTTGTAGACAATATTTTGTCTTTTTCAATTTGCATTTTCTCAGAAAAGAGGACTGATGACATAAGCCATCTTCCCCTAAATCTTCACAATGTTGTATCTCGATAATTTGGTCCTCTTGTCTCCGCCACATCACCCCCTTCTTTGCTTCCTCAAGATTGTTGAAAATCTTGAGAGCTGCTTGTAGCGAAGTAGCTTCGATAAGAACGTTGTCTTTTTCTACGACAACATCTTCCACGTTTATCTTTTTTTGAACTTTCCAGCCGTAGAATAAGAGAGTGGGATTTCCTTCTACTTTAATAAATTTGTGATGGGAATACATACCATTCATAAATGCAACTCGGCGTCCACAACCCACTTTAAAAAGACTCATAACCCCCTCCTTTTTTTGAAATAACTACATTTAATGTAGCATTATTAAGATAGCAGAAAAATAAAAAATGTCAACCCCGTTAGAAGTTTTAAGTGAGCTCCGTGATCCAGAGAGCGCTAAGCCGTTAGGCGGCTTCGCCTGATGACTTTTTAAAAAGTGAGACTTGACCGAACTTCTAACGGGGTCAAGTCTAGTCGTTTCTTGACGATTACCTCTAATTTGAGATAATAAAAATGATGACAGAAAAAACTTTACCATTTTCAAAATCCCAGATAGAAAAAATAATAAAAAAATATCCGACCCCTTTTTATCTTTACGACGAAAGAAGAATAAAAGAAAACGCTAAAAAATTAATTTTGGCTTTTTCTTGGGCTCCCGGCTTCAAGGAGTATTTTGCTGTCAAAGCTTGTCCAAATCCATATATTCTAAAAATTTTAAAAGGAGAAGGCTTTGGAACTGATTGTAGCTCCTTGCCAGAATTGATTCTGTCAGAAAAAGTGGGCATTATTGGCGAGAACATCATGTTTACTTCAAATGACACGCCGGCTAAAGAATATCAAAAGGCTAAAGAACTGGGCGCGATCATCAATTTAGACGACATTAGTCATATTGCTTATTTAGAAAAGCATGTCGAAGATCTGCCGGCACTAATCTGTTTTCGTTATAATCCAGGTCCTTTAAGAAAAGGAAATGCGATTATTGGAAAACCAGAAGAAGCAAAATATGGATTGACTAAAAAGCAGCTTTTTGAGGCCTATAAAATAGTGAAAGACAAGGGGATTAAGAGATTTGGTTTGCATACCATGATCGCTTCTAATGAACTTAATCCAAATTATTTTATAGAAACAGCAAAGATGCTTTTTGACTTAGTGATAGAAATTTCTAAGGAGTTAAAAATAAATTTTGAATTTGTCAACCTTGGCGGCGGCATTGGCATACCTTATAAACCAGAACAGGAAGCCGTAGATTTAGAGATAGTCTCTCAAGGAATAAAAAAAGCTTATGAAGAAAAAATTATAGCGAATGGACTTCATCCATTAAAAATCGTGATGGAAAACGGAAGAATGATTACTGGCCCTTATGGATATTTAGTCACAACCGTTTTGCATAAAAAAGAAATTTATAAAAATTATATTGGACTTGATGCCTCGATGGCAAACTTGATGAGGCCAGGTATGTATGGCGCTTATCATCACCTGACGGTTTTAGGAAAAGAACATTTACCTCTTGATCACACCTATGATGTCACTGGTTCTTTATGCGAAAATAATGATAAGTTTGCGATTGATAGAAAATTACCAAAAATTGAAAGAGGGGACATTGTTGTCATTCATGACACAGGTGCGCATGGTTATGCTATGGGATTTAATTACAATGGAAAATTACGTTCAGCCGAAATTTTGCTAAAAGAAAACGGAGAAGTCGAACTTATCAGAAGAGCAGAAACCATCGATGATTATTTTGCTACCTTAGATTTTAATAAACTAAAAATATAAACTGTGAATAAGAAAATTTTTATCATCCTCCCCGTTATTTTAACCGTTTTACTTGCTATTGTTTTGATTAGACTTTTCAGTGGTGAAGATAATTGGATTTGTCAAAATAACGAATGGGTAAAACATGGTTATCCATCAGCACCAAAACCAACTAAACCTTGCAAAGAAACTAAACAGACAGAGACAATAAAAATCAAGGTTTATTTCAATAACGATAAATTAGATCCGGAGTTTTCTTGTTATAAAGTTTTTCCAGTTGAAAGAGAGATTATTAAAACAAAAGCCACAGGTCGGGCCGCTTTAGAAGAGTTATTAAAAGGACCAATAACTTCTGAAAAAGAAGCAGGATTTTTTACTAACATTAATCCAGGCGTTAAAATCCAAAAATTAACTATTGAAAATGGAAAGGCAAAAGTTGATTTTGACAAGACTTTAGAATTTCCAGGCGGTGGCTCTTGCCGAGTGTCAGCTATTCGTTCTCAAATTATCCAAACTTTGAAACAATTTTCGACAGTTAAAGAAGTGGTGATTTCTATTGATGGTCGTATTGAAAACATTCTACAACCTTAAAAGCATTAATTAAACTATAAAAAGAAGAAAAAATAAAATTTATGACCCATTCGATGAACTCAGGGTCATAGTGAGTACAATCGAACTATGACAAACAGTCACTCAGTAAAAACAGGATTTAGCTTTGGTTTGACATCAGGAATAATTACCACCCTTGGGTTAATTGTCGGCCTACATTCTATCACTCCTTCAAAACTCGTTGTTTTAGGCGGCATCTTGACCATCGCGATAGCTGATGCTTTTTCAGATGCCCTAGGTATTCATGTCTCTGAAGAAGCAGAAAATAAGCATAACGCAAGAGAAATCTGGCAAGCAACAGTCTCTACTTTTTTAACTAAATTTATTTTTGCCTTAACGTTTAGTGTCCCTATTTTATTGTTTCCGCTTGGAACAGCAATTATTGCAAGTATAATTTGGGGCTTATTATTGTTAGGCGTTTTTAGTTTCTATATTGCCAAAGAGCAGAAAGCAAGACCATTTAAGGTAATTGCAGAGCATTTGATAATCGCCTTAGCGGTTATAATAATAACCCATTTTATTGGTGATTGGATTGCTTCAACATTTAGTTCAGCGAAAATATAAGAACCCTTCGCTTCGCTCAGGAACCTTGAAATTAAACTTCCAATATATTTTTAATGGTAGTTTAATTATAAATAGTTATGGGCATGAAAGGAAAAATTTATTCAAGGGAGTTAGGAATTAATCTTAAATCAGGAAAAGAAAAAGAATTGTTTAAATGGTTTCTAGCCTGTCTTCTCTTTGGAAAACCTATTCAACAAGAAGTGGCCAAAAGAACTTATTTCGAGTTTGAAAAAGCAAAAATTTTAACCCCAGAAAAAATTTTAAAAGCCGGTTGGCATAAATTAGTCAAAATTTTAGATCAAGGCCACTACGTCCGTTATGATTTCTCAACAGCAACAAAATTATTGAACATCTCAAAAGAATTGAAAGAAAAATATGGCGGCTTGATTAAACTTTTTAAACAAGCTAAAAGCAAAAAAGATCTTGAACATCTCCTTCAAAAATTAAAAGGAGTAGGGCCGGTCACCACCAAAATCTTTTTAAGAGATATAAAAAAGTTTTTTTAAGGAGGAACAAATTGGTTCTTTAAAATTTAAAGACAAGAAAGGAGGAACAAATGACAAAACTAATAAGAGATCTCTTGATTCTTCTTAGCTTACTTAGCGTATGCAAAGTAGACTTTATTAACGATTATTTCCTGATAAGGGAGATGGAGATTCAAGCCTTAAAAGAAGTATTTGCTCAAGGGATCAGAAGTAAAATTGAGATAGACGGGGATTATCAAATTAGAATTTTTCAAGACGCTCTTAAGAAACTGATAAAAGCTAATGTTATTGAAAGTCAGTATTTCCTCTACGTTGATCGCCATCCCCAAAAACAAATTATTTTTGTTTGTTTTTTTGACAAAGAGAAAAAAGAAATATTAGAAATTGGGAGAGACAGAGTATCAACAGGTAATTCAAGGCGTAAAGGCCACTTTAAAACACCCATTAACATGTTTAAAAATACGATCAATCATTTTGGTTATCGGGCGGACGGCACTAAAAACAAACAAGGATGGCAGGGCTTAGGCAAGAAAAATAGTCGGGTTTGGGATTTCGGTTGGCAAAAAATTGACAAAAATGGCCAAACTTTTGACATTCGGCTTTTGATGCACGCGACCGATCCCAATTATGGCGAAAGTCAATTAGGAAAACCAGTTTCTAAGGGTTGCATCAGAATTTCCGCAGAATTAAATGAATTTCTTGATCAGTATGGGCTTATCGATCGCGATTATGAAAGAAATAAACATCCGCAAAAGGTGCAGTGGCTATTAAGAAAAAACAGAACTCCGGTTTTCTATCAAGGAGAATATCTGATTGTTAGTGATTCAAGTAAGTGGGAAAAATCAAAAAAGGGAGGAAAAAATTAGAAAGGGGACTAAAAATTAGCCCCTTTCTTTTTATTGAAAGGAGTTTGTCAAAAAAATTTTTTTTGATAGAATGAACATATGTTTTACGACAGAACTGAAGCTGGCAAAAAGTTGGCCTTAAAACTAAACAAATATCAAAAGAATAAGAAAGTGATTGTTCTGGCTATTCCACGAGGCGGCGTACCAGTTGCTTTTGAAGTGGCTAAAAAATTGAAAGTCCCTTTAGATTTAATCATCGTTCGTAAACTGCCAATGCCTGATAATCCTGAAGCTGGGATTGGCGCTGTTTCTGAAACAGGAGAAATTTTTTGGCATCCTCAGGCAAAACTTTACCCCAAAGAAGCGATTAAGAAAATTTTATCTGAGCAAAAAGAAGAAATTAAAAGAAGGATTAAAGTCTTAAGGAAAGGAAAAGGGCTAGCTGCACTTAAAGACAAAATTGTTATCTTGATTGATGATGGATTAGCGATGGGTTCAACAATGAGAGCAGCCATTAAAACAGTTAAAAAAGAACAGGCAGAAAAGGTGGTGGTCGCCATCCCGGTCGCCGGCAAAGAGATATTAAAAATCATCAAAGACATGGCTGACGAGGTTGTCTGTTTGGAAGTACCTTTGTTTTTCCAAGCCGTGGCTCAAGTTTATGAAAATTGGCATGATCTCAGCGACCAAGAAGTGACGGAGATCATGGGAAAACGTCAATGTCTGTTGTCAAAAGAAAATTTCTTGTCATAATATTAATATAAGTAATTTTATCGTATCGGAATTTCAAAATGAAAGAAAAAAATTCTAAAGCTTGGGTTGTCTCTGTAAATATGGGTTATGGCCATCAAAGAACTGCTTATCCTTTAGCTCATTTAGCGCCTGAAGGTAAAGTTATTAATGCTAATGATTATGAGAGGATTCTAGATAGCGACAGAATAACCTGGGAGACAAATAGACAATTTTATGAATTTATCTCAAATTTTAAAAGAATACCTTTAATCGGCGATTTCTTTTTTGGAATTTTTGATAAATTTCAAAAAATTCTCAGCTTTTATCCCAAACGAGACCTTTCTCGACCAAACTTAATACTAAAACAACTTTTCTCTACCATCAAAAATGGGTGGGGGAGACATTTGATCGAGAAACTATCCGCTAGCGGAAGAGAAAAACCAATGCCTTTAATCACCACTTTTTTTACGCCGGCTTTTATGGCCGAATCTTTTAATTATCCAGAAAATATTTATTGTGTAATTTGTGATGCTGATCTCTCTAGAAGTTGGGTTTCTTTAAATCCTAGCCAAAGCAGAATAAAATATTTTGCTCCAAATAATCGGGTAGTTTATCGCTTAGGTCTTTATGGGGTAAAAAAAGAGAATATTTTTTTAACTGGTTATCCCTTACCAAAAGAAAATTTAGGTTCTCAAAAATTAGAAATTTTGAAATACGATCTAGGTCATCGTCTTAGAAATCTTGACCCACGCCGTATTTATCAAGGACGATATTTCCCCTTGATTAAAAACTACGTTGGTGATTTGCCATTAAAAGCTAATCATCCTTTAACTATAATGTTTGCAATTGGCGGAGCTGGTGCCCAAAAAGAAATTGCTATCAGCGCAGTAAAGAGTCTAAGTAAAAAAATTAAAAGAGGAAAAATAAAAATGATTTTAGTCGCTGGAATAAAAACTTTTATCAAAGAGTTTTTTTTAAAAAAGATTAAGTATTTAGGATTAGAAAATTGTTTAAATAAAAACATTGAAATAATTTGGGCCCCAGACATTGAAAATTATTTTAAAAAATTTAACGAAGCCCTAAGGACAACGGATGTTTTATGGACGAAACCAAGTGAGCTTTCTTTTTATACCGGCTTAGGAATACCAATTATTATTTCTCCTTCAATCGGTTCACAAGAGGATTTTAATCGAGAGTGGCTTCTCCGACATGGGTCAGGAATCCCTCAGGAAAACCCAAAGTATACAGATGAATGGCTTTCTGATTTTTTATCTTCTGGTTCGCTTGCGAATGCCGCGATGCATGGATTTATTGAAACAAAAAAATACGGCACTTTTAATATTGAAAAGATCGTACAGAAGATTTAAACATTCAATCCTGAGTTTATCGAAGGATTGATATTTGATTTTTGATTTTGCGATATGACTTGGTTAATCATTAGTATTTTTGCTTATTTTCTAAATGCCTTAGCCGGTTTAATTGATAAGATTTTGCTTAAAAAATCAATTCCTGAGCCAGTTGTTTATACTTTTTATGTTGGTGTTTTAAGCTTGATTGCCCTTGTTCTAATTCCTTGGGGTTTTCAATATCCCGGTTTAAATTTGCTTTTAACCTCTCTTTTAGCTGGTTTTATTTTTATTTTTGCCCTTTGGCTTCTCTACACTCTTTTAAAAAAAGAAGAGGTTTCAAGGATTATCCCCTTAGTGGGAGGATTTAGTTCTGTTTTTGTTTTTCTTTCCGCTTCTCTTTTTTCCCTTGAAAGATTATCTTCAAGACAAATCTTAGCTTTTATCATTATTCTGATCGGTGGCTTTCTGATTTCTTTAAAAGGAAAGGAGCTAAAAAAAATTTTGTCAAAGAAAATATTTTTTTTAGGTCTCTTAGATTCTTCCCTATTTGCTCTTTTTTATCTTCTTTCTAAATATGTATATTTGCACCATCCTTTCATTAGTAGTTTTGTTTGGTTAAGGATAGGCGGCGGTTTAGGAGTATTAATTTTATTTTTAATTCCGAAAAATAGAGAAAAAATTTTAGCGGCCTTAAAAAAGCCGGCTACTCGGATAAATAAATTGTTTCTTTTTGGTCAAGGATGCGGCGGCTTAAGCGCTTTTTTTGTTAATTACGCAATTGCGATTGGTTCTGTTTCTTTAGTTAATGCTTTACAAGGCAGCCAATATGGCTTTTTGTTTCTAATGGCTGTTATTTTCTCTAAAAAATTTCCTCTTCTTTTAGAAGAAGAATTAACATTAAAAATTGTTTTTCAAAAAGTAGTGAGTATTATTTTAATTATTCTTGGAATCTTTCTTTTATTTCTGAATATATGAAAAAAGGGTGGCTAAAAATTGTTTTAATTCTTGTTGTTTTTATTATTCTTTATTTGTTAACCTGGACTATTGATTTTAGCAATCATAAAAAACCTGATTGGGGCATAACTTTTAGTCAATTTTACGCTCAAAAAGAATTAGGACTTAATTGGCAAGAAAGCTATCTTGCAATTCTTGACGAACTTAATCCTAAAAATCTTCGCTTGATTGCTTATTGGAATGACATAGAACCAGAAAAAGGAAAATTTAATTTTATTGACTTAGACTGGCAAATTAAAGAAGCAGAAAAACGGAACAAACAAATAATTTTAGTGGTAGGTCAGCGGGTACCGCGTTGGCCTGAATGTCATCATCCAGATTGGACTAAAAATTTAACCGAAGAAGAAATCAACAATGTTCTTTCGACGTATCTTAAAGAAATAATAAATCATTATAAGTCTTCTTCTATTATTGCTTGGCAAGTGGAAAATGAGCCTTTGTTTTATCTCTTTGGTGATTGTCCAAGGCCGGATAAAAAATTTTTAAAAAAAGAAGTTGAATTAGTTAAATCTTTAGATCCAACGCGGCCGATTATCATCACAGATAGCGGAGAAATTTCCACTTGGCTAGAAACCGCAGGAATTTCTGAAATTCTTGGCACCACTCTTTATCGGATTGTTTGGAGTAAATATCTTGGTTGGGTGAAACATCCTTATTCTCCAATGATTTATACCCTTCGAGCTTTCGTCGTTAAAAATTTTTCAAAGACTAAAGAAGTGATTATCTCTGAATTGCAAGTCGAACCATGGGCAGAAAGGAAACAGTCGATTGTTAAAATACCTTTTGATGAACAGGTGAAACACTTTAGCACAAAAGATTTGAAAAATAATTTTAAATTTGCCCAAAAGACAGGCATTAACAAAATCTATCTTTGGGGAGTCGAATGGTGGTATTGGCGAAAAACCAAAGGCGATGAAAGTTATTGGAAAACAGGCAAAGAAATTTTTAGTCAATAATATATGGTTCTTATTTTCGATTTTGATGGTACAATTGTTCATTCTAAAAAAATGAATCTCTTTGTTTTTAAAAAAGCTTTTAAAAAATATGGTTTTTCTTTTACCTACTCACAAATCGCTCCTCATTTTGGTCCGCCAGCAAAAATAGTCATTGAAAATTTAATAGGAAAAAAGAATCAAAAATTAAACAAAAAAATTGAAGAAGAAGTTGATTTTTTAAAAAGAACCATTGGTTTAAAAATGATGAAATTAAGATGTCAACCAAATTTTTTTAAAAAATTGGCCAAAAAACACCTTTTAATTTTAAGAACTAATGCTGATCGTTTTTCGACTTTTAAATATTTAAAAATCCACGGAATTTTTAATCTTTGGCAGGAAATTATTACGCCAGAAGATAAAATTAGTGAGTCTAAAATTAAAACCTTAAGATATTTTAAAAATAAATTCAAAAACAAAAAATCACCAATAATTTATATTGGCGATTTAGCAAGCGATATTAAAGCAGCCAAATCTCTTGACATTTATTCCGTCGCTATCCTTGGTTGGGATAAAATAAAAAACTTACGTAAAGCCAAACCAAATTTTTTGATTAGGCAATTTAATTCTTTACCCAAAGTTTTAAAGACTATCGAAAAATATAAATAATGCTAAACTAAATATTATGAGACCCACAAAAGACAGATATTATTTAATGATTGCTAAAGAAGTAGCCAGGCGCGCCACTTGTTTTCGCAACAGACTTGGTGCTATTATTGTGAAGGACGATCAAGTCGTGGCCACCGGTTACGTTGGAGCGCCAAGAAAAACAAAAGACTGTTTTGAAAGAAAAAAATGTTTGAGAGACCATTTAAAAATTTCTCATGGTCAAAGATATGAACTTTGTCGCTCAGTTCACGCTGAACAAAATGCAATCATCAATGCTGCGAGAGCCGGGGTCAGTCTTTTGAAGGGAGACATTTATATCTATGGCGAAAAATTAAACGGTGAAAAAATAGATGCTTTCCCTTGTTTTATTTGTAAAAAAGAAATTATTAATGCCGGCCTGAAAAAAGTTATTTGTTCGCGAGAAAATGGTCAAATAAAAATTTTTTCCGTTGATCAGTGGGTTAAAGATTGGCAAAAAAAAGATGTCATTGACGACAAACACCAATATGGCAAAAGTCAAAATAATAAAAAAAGAGGCCGCGATTAAGGAAAATAATTATGTTCAACAAAGAGTTGCTCGTGATTCTAGTTTCTGCTCTACCAATTAGTGAATTGCGAGGGGGGATACCTTTAGGTTTTTATTATGGTTTCGGTCCTCTGAAAACCTTTTTATTAGCTATCATTGGTAATGGAATTATTATTTTGCCCTTGTTCTTTTTTTTAAATTTCATGACAAATTTTTTAAGACAATTTAAAATTCCCAATCAATTTTTTAATTGGCTTTTTAAAAAAACTTTAGCCAAGAGAAGATTAATAGATAAATATGGCCCTTTGGGTTTAATGCTTTTCACGGCCATTCCTTTGCCTTACACTGGCGCTTATTCGGCCTGTTGTTTGGCTTATCTTTTAGGGATTAAAATAAAAAAGGCCGCTTTTTTTATTTTTTTAGGCGTCCTTATCGCAGGAATAATTGTTCTTTTAACCTCTCTAGGCGTTTTAAAAATTATTTCTTTTTAATCATCTTTAAAAATTCCTCTTCGGAAATAGTTTTAACTCCTATTTTTTTTGCTTCTTCAAACTTAGAACCTGGATTTTCGCCAACCACCACAAAATCAGTTTCAGAAGAGACAGAAGAAGAAATATCTCCGCCAAGTAATCTAATTTTTTCTTTTGCTTCATCACGGGTTATGCTTTTAAGAGTGCCGGTCAGAACAAATGTTTTTTCTTTTAATTTTGTTTCTCTTTTAGAAGGGGAAATTATTTTTATGTGTTCTTTTAATAAACCATCAATAAATCTTAAATTTTTTTTGTTTCTAAACCATTGATAAATACTTCTTGCCACCACATCTCCGATATTGGGGATTTTATTTATTTCCTCAAAACTTGCTTTTTTAATTTGCTCAAGAGAAGCGAAATAATCAGCCAAATCAAAAGACATTTCTTCGCCGACATGGCGAATACCTAAGGAATAGATAAACCTTGAAAGGGGAATTGTTTTTGTTTTTTCTATTGCCTCTATCAAATTTTGCGCTGATTTTTCCGCAAATCTCTCAAGAGGAGTAATATCTCCTGCTTCTAATTTAAAAATATCAACCGCGTCTTTAATCAACCCTTCTCCAAGCAGTCTGTCTATAATTTTAGGCCCTAAATGAACAATGTCAAAAGCTTTTTTTGAAACAAAATGATAGAGAGATCTTTTTCTGGTCGCAAAACAATTTTTATTTGGACAATACCAATCAACCTCGCCTTCTTTTCTAATGAGTTTCGAAGAACAAAAAGGACAATTTTTAGGTATTTTAAACTCCTTTTCTTCGCCGGTTCTTAAAGATTCAATTGGTCTAACGATGTCGGGAATGACGTCGCCAGCTCTTTTAATGATCACCGTGTCGCCAATTTTTACTCCTAATCGTTTTATTTCATCTTCATTATGCAAAGTGGCCCTGGAAACAGTCACGCCGCCAACCTTGACTGGAGAAAGTATGGCCACCGGAGTTATTTTGCCAGTTCTCCCAACTTGAATAATAATATCTTTTATTTTGGTCGTGGCTTCAATTCCTGGAAATTTAAAGGCAATCGCTCCTCTTGGCATTCTCGCCACGAAACCTAATTTTTTAAATAAGTCATTTTTGTTAACATTAATCACTATCCCGTCAATTTCGTAAGGAAGACTTTTTCTTTTTCTTAAAATTTTTTCATGAAATTTTAGGACTTCTTCTAAATTTTTGCAGTATTTGTTAAAGGGATTTTCTGGCAGGCCTAAAGTTCTTATTAACTCATGAGTTTCTTGATGCGTCTTTTGACCCAAATCAGTAGCCAAGTCATAACCAAAAAAAGATAAATTTCTTTGGCTGATAATCTTAGGATCAAGTTGTCTAATAGAGCCGGCTGCTGCATTTCTGGGGTTGGCAAATAACGGCTCTTTTTTCTTTTTTTGCTCTCTATTTAACTCTTCAAAAGATTTTTTCTCCATGTAAACTTCTCCCCTAATTTCAATTTCCTGCGGCACTTTGTATTTTGGCTTAAGAGCATCAATTCTGATTTTTAAAGGAATAGATTTAATTGTTCTGATATTGGAAGTGACCTCTTCTCCCACATAACCATTTCCTCTGGTTGAAGCCCTTGAGAGAACACCATTTTTATAAACTAAACTGATGGCCAAGCCGTCCATTTTCAACTCGACAAAATAATCTAAATTTTTTATCGCCGGTAACAATTTTTTTATTCTCTTGTCCCACTCTTTAAATTCATTTTCATTCATAGCATTGTCAAGTGTCAACATTGGAATTTTATGTTTTA
>Ga0210016_1002352_pt1 | contig 17260 bp, 15 predicted proteins | sample CryGeyCG2014_300_FD_185454 | JGI IMG/M metagenome (GOLD analysis project Ga0210016, IMG submission 185454) | Groundwater microbial communities from aquifer - Crystal Geyser CG02_land_8/20/14_3.00 (SPAdes) (version 2) | ecosystem: Environmental > Aquatic > Deep subsurface > Groundwater | place... | reverse complement strand
GCCCGCCAAGGCCAAACCCAAGTCGGCGTTCAGCCCCAAATTGGCGGGCAATTCGTAATCGGGCAGATAACGCTGGTTGCGCCTGGTCGCCTGCATCGCCGACATCGCCACCGGATCACGACCCCAGAGCGTGGTCGGCACGCCATGACGGGCCAGCACCATCGCCAAAGCGGTGCCCCAGGAACCGGCCCCGAGCACGGCGACGCTGGTCGATGAATGATCCATGGTCAAAGATTACCAAGAACCCGCAGGCGCCGGGGCCAAGCCCAAGCGCTGCGGCGACAGCGGGCGATGCTTTGGCATCGGCCGGAACCTGACCCGGGGCCGGATCAGCGGCGCCACCGCCATCGCGACCTCAAACCTCGGCAGATTGCTCAGCGCCGCCCTCGGCGCGCTTGCGCATTTGTTCCAGATACAACTGATCGAAGTTGATCGGCTGCAAGACGAACGGCGGAAAGCCCCCGGCGACGATTTGGTCGCTGATCACCGAACGCACATACGGGAACAAGGTGGTTGGGCAAAACGTGCCCAGAATCGCATGCAGATTGGTTGGATCGCCACCGCTGATGGCGAAGATCCCGGCCTGATGCACTTCTGCCAGATAGGCGGTCTTGTCGCCCACCTTGCAAGTGACGGTGACCGCGAGCACCGCTTCAAATACGCCCTCGGCCAGGGTGTTGACCTTTTGATTGAGGTTCAACTGGATCTGCGGCTGGGTCTGTTCCTGAAAAATGTGCGGCGAGCTCGGCGCCTCAAAAGAAGCATCCTTGACATAAATCTTCTGCACGGCAACCTGGATTTGGTTGGGGGCGACGGCTGGCGTGGCGCTGGTATCGGCGCCATTGCCGCGTGGACTAAGGTCTGACATGAAAGACTCCGTTGCTGAAAGGGGGAGGTGAGCGGGACTTGGGCGGCCATTGGCCAAGCGCGGGATTGTCCCACGTTCGCGCCAACTTGGTCGAGCGCGTCAGCGGCAGATCGGGGCGCGGCGGCGTTATTTCAATAGCCGACCGCCACCGCGCCAGACCGTCAGCCTGCGGCCGCAGCGACCGCGGCAGGCACGTCGGCAACCGGATCGCGGCCGACCGTGGACCCGTAGCGGGCTTGACCACAGCAACCGACTCGATAAAGTGATTGGCGATGTCAGGGTCGAAGCCCCGCGTCGGGTCTCTCGTGCTGGCAAGGGCGTCAGCGCACCATCAGCGGCGGCCACCGTCGATTCGTGGCGTGCCTTGGGTAGTCCAACCAACGCTTGAACGGAGTATGGAGTGTATGCAGATCTTCAGTGTCGATGCCTTGGCCTGGCGAACCATCGCCTTCCTGCTGGTGTTTGCCGTGGCCTTGCCCGCCGCGATTACCTTTACGGCGCTGTGGCTGGCGCACGGCCTGCAATCGGTCATTGGCTGGTCGGTGACGGCGCTATTTTGTCTAATCGCCGCAGGCGTGCTGGCGCAACTGTGGGCGGTCCGCGTCACCATCGAGGGCAACCAACTCGGCGTCGGTGGTGGGCTCTATCGGCAGACCATCAGCAGTGCGGCCATTCGCAAAGACGACATCAAACCGATCTCGCTGCTGGATGACTCCTTCGATATGGGCTATCGCAGCAATGGCATCGGTATGCCGGGATTTTTACTGGGCTGGTTTCGGCCGGCAAAAGGCAAGCGGTTGTTCGTGCTGGCGACGAAGCCGACGGCGATCCTGATTCCGACCACCGGGGATTTCGATATCGTCGTCAGCCCGGTGGATCAGGACCGCTTTATGACCGCACTCCAGGCGATGTGAGCGGATGCGAACGCTTCACCAATGGCTAGTCAGTGCTGCTATCGGCGCGGCGCTGTGGGCTGCACAAGGCGCAGCGCAGGCGATCAGCGCTGGCTCGGAAAGCGATTGCGCACGCAAGGCGACCGCACTCATCGTTGCGTTGGCCAACGGCGACAAATCTGCCAGCACAGCAGACTTTGATCCGACCATGAAGGCGGCGCTGTCGGCGCGGCAACTCGCTGCGGTGTGGGCCGCTACCGTCGGCGGCAACGGCGCACTGGCGAAGATCGACCAGCCGATCACCACTGCGGCCGGTGCTGGGTCGCCTGAACTGGCGATTGTGCCCATGCATTTCGCTTTGGCGAATCTGGATGCGGTGATTTCCTGCGATGCTTCCGCGCGGATTGCCGGCCTGCATTTTGTGCCGGCTTCGATGCCGACGGCGACGGCGACGGCGACGCCCACAACCACTGAGGCCGGATTCACTACGGAGGCTGATCCGGTCCGATCCGGCGCGATTGAGTTGGGCGCTACCTTTTATCGCCCGCCATCGGTGAGCGGGCGTTTTCCTGCAGTAGTGCTGGTCGGCGGCTCGGGACCACTGGATCGTGACGGCAGCCTTGGGGCGAACAAACCGCTGCGCGACCTGGCCACCGGATTGGCCCGTAAAGGCATTGCCGTGCTCACGTACGACAAGCGAACCTATGCCTTTCCGGGTAAACCGGTGGCCAACATTGACGACGAAATGGTCGATGATGCGGTCGCCGCGATCAACAATCTCACTGCCCGTGAACAAGTTGACAGCGCTCGCGTCTTCGTCTTGGGCCACAGTTTTGGCGGCACTTTGGCGCCGCGTATTGCCCAGCGCAGCGGCAAGGTGGCCGGGCTGATTCTGTTGGCGCCCGCGCTGGAATCGCTGGAGTCGGCGATCATTCGCCAACTGCATTGGTTGGCGGATCGTGATGGCAAGATTGACGACGATGAACAGACCGCCTTGACGGCGATCGAAGCCCAAGCGCAACGCTTGGCCGAACTCAAGTCGGGCGCGCTGGTCGATGGTGCTTTGCCCTTGGGAATACCGGCCAGCTACTGGAAAAGTCTCTGGGACTACGATCCGATTGCGGTCGCGCGAGGTGTTGATCGCCCGATTCTGGCCTTGTTTGCCGGGCGCGACTATCAAGTGTTGGCCGAGGCCACACGACAGCAGCTGCAGACCGGTCTGGCCGATGGCCCGCCACTACGTAGCCGCGTATATCCCTTGCTGGGACATACTTTCATGCCGATGAGCGAGCCCCCGGATCCGGCCATGCTGCTGGCGCCCGCGCACCTCAGCCAAACGGTGATCGACGACGTGGCAAACTGGATCCTCGATCCGGCAGCGCGCTGATCGCCAGTCTACTGGTCAACCAATACGCGTAGCGCAATGGCCCGGTTGGCCGAAGCCACACGAATGCTGCCTGCCAATGGCTTGTGCGGCGGGCAAATCCGGGCCCCGGTTCAATGCTTCCGGCAGTCGGCAGCGCCGCGTCGATAGCGCAGGACCAGCGTGGCGAAAGCCGATCAGCCAACTCAAGCGCGGCCTTTGACTACCGGCATTTCGGCGGCGATCCAGGCATTGACGCCGCCTTCGAGGCCTTGGACTTTGCTGAAACCGGCCTTGACCAATCGGGCACAGGCACCGCGCGCGGCGCTGCCATTGCGGCAGACCACGATCACCGGCAAGTCCCGGACTTTGGCCAGCTCTTTGTTCTCTGGATCAAACTGCGCCAGCGCCAGGTGGCGGGCGCCGACGATGTGCGCTTGTGCAAACTCGGCTGGCGACGATACATCCACCAGCAGGGCGTTTTCGCGATTGATCAGCCGCACCAATTCGGCCGGACCGACCATGCGAAAACCCTGGTTGAGTCGCCCCCACTCCGATTGCAGCAACATCACCACCACCACTGCGAACAAGGCCACCAACACATAATGCTGGGCAATAAAGCCGGGCAATCGCTCAAAGAACACGCAGCGTTCTCCATCCACAACAAGGCTGACGATTATCGCTTAGCCGGAGCAGACTATGCCAGTCCTGGTCGCACCACGACCAAAGTTGATCCGTCCGGCGTAGGGTGCATAAGCGCAGCGCAGCACATCCACCTAATTCTGTCCTCTGTCCTCTGTCCTCTGTCCTCTGTCCTCTATCCTCTGTCTTCTGTCTTCTGATAGGTGGATGCGCTGCGCTTATCCACCCTACTTGTGGGTGATTGCAACGCCGCCAGAATGCCCTGCAACAAGGCGGTGGGCGTCGGTGGGCAACCCGGCACGGTGACATCGACCGGGATGACGTTGGCGATCCGGCCGAGCCCGGCGTAACTGTCTTCACCGAAGACACCACCGCAAGCGGCGCAGTCACCGACGGCGATCACCAGTTTCGGTTCCGGGGTGGCTTCGTAGGTGCGGCGCAGGGCATCGGCCATGTGTTTGGATACCGGGCCGGTGACCAGCAAGGCGTCGGCGTGGCGTGGGCTGGCAACGAATTTGATGCCGAGTCCTTCGAGGTTGTAGTAGGCGTTGCTCAGCGCATGGATTTCCAGTTCGCAACCGTTGCAGGAACCGGCATCGACCTGGCGGATGCAGAGCGCACGGCCGAACAGGCGGTGGATATCGGCGTGCAGCGCGTGTTCCAGCAGCCTCGGTTCGGCGTTCGGCGCGGGTTCGGTGACCAGGCCGGTACGCACGATCTGTTTGAGGATTTTCCACATGCGACCACCCCGACGCTAAAGGTCCTGCCCGCTATAGGACAGGTTGAAGGATTTGTTGATCAGCGGAAAATCGGGAACGATGTTGTCGATGATGGCGTGTTCCAACGCGGGCCAGTTGAGCCACGACGGATCGTGCGGATGGCAGCGCGCAATGCGGCCATCGGCAGCGACCCGCAAGCCAACCAGGATCGGCCCACGCCAGCCTTCGATGCCGCCCACAGCCAATTCGTCGGCGCGCGTCTTGCCGACGGCGACGCTGATCTCGCCGCTGGGTAGATCGGTCAACAGGCCGCGGCAAACTTGCAGCGATTCGGCAATTTCATCGAAGCGCACGGCCACCCGTGCGGCGACATCGCCGCCTTCGGCGAGCACCGAACCAATGGCAAATCCGTCGTACGGGGGAATCTCCAGCGCGGCGCGCCAATCCTGTGCCTGGCCGCTGGCACGCGCCGCCAGACCGACCACGCCCAACTGGCGCGCCAGTTTGGCGCTGAGCACTCCGGCGCCGTGGAATCGGTCCTGCAGCCCGGCGTGATTGTCATAAATATCCTGCAGCACCGCGACTTCGGCGGCCATCGCCGCCAGCGAATCGAGCAGGATCGGCAACGCGGTCGGCGCTAGATCGGTGGCGACACCGCCCGGCAGGATTTCGTCAAACAAATAGCGGGCACCCCAAACCGTGGCATTGACGCGCAGCAGATCTTCTTTGAGACGGGAGAATTGCGCCAGTCCGAAACTCAGTCCAGCGTCATTGCCGATGCCGCCGAGATCGCCCAGGTGGTTGGCCAGGCGCTCGCGTTCCAGCAGCAGCGCGCGCAGCGCCAGCGCCCGCGCCGGCACCTGGGTGTCGGTGAGCGACTCGACCGCCATCGCGTAGGCCCAGGCGTAGGCCACGGCGGAATCCCCGGAAACCCGCGCCGCCAGTTTGCTGCCTTGCTGCACCGATAATCCTTCGAAACGCTTTTCGATGCCTTTGTGGGTGTAGCCGAGTTGTTGTTCCAGGCGCAGCACTTTTTCGCCGACGACGCTGAAGCGGAAGTGGCCGGGCTCGATCGTGCCGGCGTGTACCGGACCGACCGCAATCTCGTGCGCACCATCGCCTTCGACGCGCACAAACGGATAGATTTCGGTGGGCAGCGGCGGCGCCGAGACGGCGGCGGCGACAAAGTCATGGCGCAGGGGATAAGCGTCTTTGGCCCAAGCGCTGTGGCGCAACCAAGGCCTGGCATCGGCACCGAGAAAATTGAAGCCGAGCAGGTCATGGGTCGCCCGCTGCATGCGTCCGGCACTCGGAAACAGCTGGCTCAAATCCGGAAAGCCGGGATTCGGCGACCGGGAAATCGATTCGGTCAGCAGCAAGCGGCTGGTCAGATCGAGCACCACCACCAACACATAGCCGACGCCAGCGGCGCGGCGATCTTCGCCCCAGAGCGACACCAGACGAGCGCCGCGACCGGCGACATCGCGGCACAGCAGCAACAGTTGTTCGCGCGATACCACGGCATGACGCACCGGCAAGGTGCCGGGCAAGCTGCGCCAACTCAGATCGGATTCGTTCAGTTGCATGGCTTCTCAAATCATCCAATCATCGCCGCTGCCAACCGGTACCAGTTGGCCAGCGTCGGTGGAATATAAATACCGAGCATCAACACCAGGCCCAAGTGCACGAACACCGGCAGCAAGGCCGGTGGATGCGGCAGCGGTTTGAGGTCGGTGGCACCAAACACCATCGATTGCACCCGGTGAAAAATGGCACCGAACGCCACCGCCAGCGCGAGCAGCAGAATCGGTGTTGCCCAAGGCTGATCGCGCATCGCCGTGGTGATCACCAGAAACTCGCTGGTGAACACCCCAAACGGCGGCATCCCCAAAATCGCCAAGGTGCCGAGCAGCAAGCCCCAACCAACGGTCGGACTGACCAGCAACAGACCACGGATGTCGTCCATCACCTGGGTGCCGGCTTTCTGGCAGGCGTGGCCAACGGTGAAGAAGATCGCCGACTTGGTCAGCGAATGCACGGTCATGTGCAACAAGGCGGCAAAGTTGGCGACCGGCCCGCCCATGCCGAAGGCAAAGGTGATGATGCCCATGTGTTCGATCGACGAATAGCCGAACAGACGCTTGATGTCTTTTTGCCGCAGCAGGAAAAACGCCGCGAGCAACACCGACAACAAGCCAAAACCCATCATCAGGTGGCTGGCCAAGCCGGATTGGGTGGCGCCTTCGACCAGCACCTTGCAGCGCACCACCGCGTACAGCGCGACATTGAGCAACAGCCCCGAGAGCACCGCCGAGATCGGCGTCGGGCCTTCGGCGTGGGCATCGGGCAACCAGTTGTGCAAGGGCGCCAGGCCTACCTTGGTGCCATAGCCAACCAGCAGGAAGACGAACGCCAACGTCAATACCGTCGGCTCCAATTGCCCCTTGATGGCGTTCAGATGCGTCCACAACAGCGCCGTGGAGCCTTCCGCGCCGAGCACTTTTTCGGCAGCGAAATACAGCAGGATGGTGCCGAACAACGCCTGCGCGATGCCGACGCCGCAGAGAATGAAATATTTCCAGGCGGCCTCGATACTGGCCGCGGTGCGGTACAGCGACACCAGCAACACCGTGGTCAAGGTCGCCGCTTCCATCGCCACCCAGAGGATGCCGAGGTTGTTGGTCAGCAGCGCCAACAACATGGTGAAGCTAAACAGTTGGTACATGCTGTGATACAGCCGCAAGCGTGCCCGATTGACGCGGCCGTGGTGTTCCTCGATGCGCATGTACGGACGCGAAAACATCGACGTCGTCCAACCGACGAAGGCGGTGAGCGCAACCAGGAACACGTTGAACGGATCGACGAAAAACTGTTCGCGGCCAACCAGGAACGACCCCTCGCGGATCACCTGCGCGGTCAACACCAGACTGGTGACGAAGGTACTGAAACTGAAAGCGACGTTGAACTCCGGGGCCAGCCGCCGCGCGCCGAACAAGCCGAGCACCAGGGCACCGAGAAACGGAATCAGCAGTAGACACCAGAGCGCCACGTCAGTCTTCCTTGAGTTGTTCGAGGTGCTGCAGGTCGAGACTGTCGAACTGTTCGCGAATCTGGAAAAAGAACACGCCGAGGATCAAGGTGCCGACCAGCACGTCGAGCGCCACCCCGAGTTCCACCACCATCGGCATGCCATAGGTGGCGCTGGTGGCGGCGAAGAACAGGCCGTTTTCCATTGCCAGAAAACCAATCACCTGGGACACCGCCTTGCGCCGCGTGATCATCATCAAAAACGACAACATCACCACCGCCAGCGCGATGCCGAGGGTGCTGCGGGCGATACTGGTCGACAACTCGGCGATCGGCTGGGCCAGCGAGAACGCAAACACCACCAGCACAATGCCGACCAGCATGGTGGTCGGCACCGATAGCAGGGTTTCGTTGTCCCAGCGCACATTCAAGCGCTTGAGCAAGCGCCGCAGAATCAGCGGCAACAAAATGACTTTGAGCAGCAACGACAACGCCGCCGAAACATAAAGATGGTGTTGCACCGAGCTGTAAGCGACGACGGCGGTCGAGACACTCAGGATCAGGCCCTGCCAGGCGAACAGATTGACCAGCGACAACACCCGGCGCTGGGTGAGCATGGCAAACGCGGTCAGCAGCAGCAAAGCGGCGCCGAAGTGGATCAGTTGCGAGGCCAGTGAGAGCTTGAGCATGGCCGCTTAGCTCCCCAGCAACTGATGCACGAGCAAGCCGAGCACCGCCAGCAAAAACGCGGTGCCCAGAAACTCTGGGGCGCGGAAGATCCGCAGCTTGGCACTCATCGTTTCGATCAACGCCAACACCGCGCAAAACAGCGCGAGCTTGGCGAGCGCGATCAGCAAGCTGGCGGCAATGGCCAAGCCGCCGTCACCCGGCGCGGACAAACCCCAGGGCAGAAACAGGGCCAGACCAATGGCGGCAAAGTTCAGCAACTTCAGCGCGGTCGCCCACTCGATCAGCGCCAGGTGGCGGGCGGAGTACTCCAGCACCATCGCCTCGTGGATCATCGTCAGTTCGAGATGGGTGCTCGGGTTGTCGATCGGAATGCGGGCATTTTCGGCGAGCAGCACCATCACAAAGGCGAACGCGGCAAACGCCAGACTCGGATAGATCACCAGTTCGTGGCTGGTCATGGTGATGACGATATTCGGCAACAAGGTGCTCTGGGTAATCAGTGAAGCGGTGAAAAACACCATCAGCAGGGCCGGCTCGGAAAGAAAGCCGATCATCATTTCGCGGCGCGCGCCGAGCGTGCCGAAAGCGGTGCCGATGTCCATCGCCGCCAGCGCGGTAAACACCCGCGCGATCGCGAACAAGCCGACCAGGGCGATGGTGTCGGCCGAGGTAGCCAACAGCGAATGGGTACCGAAAATCGGAATGATCGCGGTCGCCAGTGCCATCGCGCCAAACTGCACGTAGGGCGACGCCCGGAACAACGGTGAGGCGGTCTGCGCCACTACCGCATCTTTCTTCAGCAGTTTGCGCAGCGTGCGGTAGGGCTGCAACAAGCCGGCACCACGGCGATTTTGCAGCCAGGCCCGGCATTGATCGACCAGACCGAGCAGCAACGGTGCGAGCGCAATCGCCATCACGGTTTCGCTGATCGCCAGAGCAAAGTTCAGCGCGTTCATAGCACGAACGCCAGCAGCGTCAACAGGGTGGCGAAGCTATACAGCAGGTACAGAGAAATATTGCCCTGCTGCAAAAAACTAACCCAGCGCGACAACATTTGCACCAACCGGATGATCGGCGCATAGATCAAGCCCCACCAGCGATCGGTGACCACGACCCGGTATTTGGGCGCGCTGTCGAACGCCGTCGGGGTCTGCCGCTGCACTTCAAAGAACGGTTCGAAGACGCGCCGAATTGGCTGGCCGAAACCTTCGGCGGTGTCCTGCATGCGCGGCGTCCACTGCGGATAACCGCAACCCCAGGGTGTGCAGAGCCGAATCCGGCCGTGGTACAGGCGGCGCACCAGCAGGAAGGTCAAAGCGACGCAAACCAGGATGCCGATACCCAGCGCCAGTGGGCTGTAGGAGGCCCGCTCGCTGGACAGCGGCATCACCGACCACCAGGTGGCAGCGCGTTCGCCGAGACTGCTGCCGATCAATTCCAGATTGACCCGATCCAGCGCGCGCAGCACCAACACCGGCAGCAGACCGAGCAGCACGCTGGTCGCCGCCAGCCAGATCAGTCCGGCGCGTTCGAGCAGGCCGGCATCACGCGCCGGCGGCGCTGTCGGCTCGCGCGACTGACCGAGAAAAATCACCCCGAAAAACTTGACCAACACATAGCTGGCCAGCGCCGTGGTCAGGGCAAACACCGCGACGCCCAGTGGCGCCAGCATGTTGATCAAGGTATGTGGCAGACTCGGCGTCAACAGATAGGATTGCAGCAACAGCCACTCGGACACAAAGCCGTTCAATGGCGGCAAACCGGCCATCGCCAAGGTGCCGATCAGCGCCATGCCAGCGACCCAGGGCATGTGCCGCAGCAGGCCGCCCAGTTTGCCGAGACTGCGCTCACCGGTGGCGTGCATGACCGAGCCGGTAACCAGAAACAACAGGCTTTTGAATTGTGCGTGATTCAGGCAGTGGTAGAGCGTCGCCGCCAACGCCAACGCCGACAGCGTACCCATGCCCATGCCACGAAACAGCAGCGCCAGTCCCAGGCCACTGAAAATCAGCCCGATATTTTCGATCGACGAATACGCCAACAGGCGCTTCATGTCGGACTGCACCGCCGCGAACACGGCGCCAAACAAACCGGTCAGGCCACCGACCACCATCACCACCACGCCCCATCGCCATTGGGTGTGTGGCAGCAAGTCAAAACTTACCCGCACCATGCCGTAGATCGCGGTTTTCAGCATGACACCGCTCATCAACGCCGACACCGGCGACGGCGCCGCCGGGTGCGCTTCGGGCAACCAGACATGCAGCGGCAGCAATCCGGCCTTGGCACCAAAACCGAACAGCGCCAATCCAAAAGCGACGCTGGCCCAGGCCGGCGCCAGGTCGGCCGCGCGCATGGCATCGAAGGTAAATTGCCACGAGCCGCCTTGCAAAACACCAAAGCAGAGCAGCAAGCTGATCGCGCCGATATGCGCCAGCAACAAATACAGAAAACCGGCGGACTGCACCTCCGGCACGCGGTGCTGGGTGGTGACCAGGAAATACGACGACAGCGCCATCGTCTCCCAGGCGACCATAAACGCGAACGCGTCATCGGCCAGCACGACCATCGCCATGCTGGCCAGAAACACGTGGTATTGCAGACCCATCAGCCCGGGGGCGGTGCCATCGCCTCCGCGAAAATAGCCGGCGGCAAACAGCGAAATGCCGGTGGTGGTCACGCCGATCAGCGCGAGAAAAAATGCCGATAGCGCATCCAATCGCAGATGCATCGGCAAATCCGGCAAGCCGATCGCCAGAATGCGGGTTTCGGTCGCGCCGAAAATGGCCAGCACCGCCGCCACCGCCATCGCCAAACCCATCGCGGCGCCCAGCGGGAACAAGGTGCGGCCGACCCAGGCCACGTTGCGCGGCGCGATCAGGCCGAGCAGCCCGACGGCAAACCAGGCCAGCACCAGGGCAAGAATGATCGACAACGGCGTCAACGACATCGTCGGCGATTCCTCAGTGCCGCCAGTTGGCTTGGATCGGCAAACGTTCGTGAGGCAACGCCGCGACCGATCAGCACACCCGCCAGCCAGAATCTTGCGCAGGCATCGGCAGACGGAAAAGTTTCCCGATAATGACCAACGGTTGGGTAAATGGCGGCGATACGCATGGCAAGCGGCCATTGTCGCCGGGGTCGGTCGTAAAGTAAACGATCCGCAATGCCTGTCGAAGGGCGTTGTTGGTGGCAGTCAGCCGACCAGCACCGCGATTGCAGAACACTGGCGCCGACCTAGGTCTGGCTGGCTGCTGGCGTGGCGATGCGTTGCGACAACTGCACGGTGAAGGTCGCCCCAAGTCCCGGGCCTGGCGAACTGGCGTGGACGCTGCCGCCGTGCAGTTCCACCAGGTCCTTGACGATGGCAAGGCCGAGACCGGTCGAAGTCTCGCCCGCGGTTGGCCGCGCCGACAAGCGTTGAAACCGTTGAAACAAGCGCGGCTCATCGTCGCGCCGAAAACCGGGCCCATCATCGCGAACAATGATGCTGACCTGCTGCTCGACCAGCTTCAGCTCGACCTCGATGCGGCCATTGAGCGGACTGAACTTGACCGCGTTGCCGAGCAAGTTGTCGAGCACCTGTTGCAGCCGTTCCGGATCGGCTTCGACCCTGGCGGCTTGGCTGCCGAGCAGGGAAATCTGCTGGCCTTTGGCAGCGGCGCGCTCGCGAGTTCGCTCGATCGCTTCGGTCACCAGCTGATGCAGGTCGATATTTTGTGGATGCAGCACTACCCGGCCAGCATCGAGCGCGGCGGCTTCGAGCAAATCGCCGAGCATGCGCAAGGTGCGCCGGGTAGCGGTGGCAATAATGCCGGCGTAACGCTGGATGTCTTCTGCGGTCGCCCGATCCGCGCGGATCAAATCGGCAAAGCCGAGGATGGTACCCAGGGGATTGCGCAGGTCGTGGGCGGCCATGCCTAGCATTTCGGTCTTGAATTGATCCGCCTCTTCGGCCCGCGTCTGCGCCCGCTCGGCCGCCGTCAGCGCACTGCGCAGTTGGTCGCCGACTTGGCGCAGTCGTTCATTGACGCGTTCGCGTTCCCAAAACCGGAAACCCAAGACGGCGGCCAGCAGCAACGCCAACACCACCGCCACCAACAGCACTCGGCGAACCACCTGTTCGCGCGCGATCAGTCGCTGGCTGAGTTCGGATTGATCGCGCAAACGACTGAGCTCGCGTTCGCGTTCTTCGGCTTGATAGCGACTGGCGAGCAAGTCATAGCGCGCCCGACTTAGTTCGGAAAACCAATGCTCGCGACTTTGCGTGTACGCCCGCTCCGCCGCCAGTGCCCGTGCGAGTTCGCCACGGGCTTCGAAAATATCGGCGAGTTGTTGATGGATCGGCATCAGCAAGGTCGAGTTGTTGCTGGCATCGGCCAGTCGGTAGGCGCGTTCGGTGTAGCCGAGTGCCTCGTTCAAAATCGTCTGTCGCTGGGCCTCGGTGGCGGCAGACGCGTTCGTCAGCCGGTTCAAGTGCAGGCGCCCGATCGCGGTCAACGTTTCGGTGATGGCGGTCTTGTCGCCGATGCTGGAGGCCAGATCGAGCGCTTGCGTGTAGGCCGCCAATGCCGCCGACTGATCGCCGCTCTGTTCGCGTGCCCGCGCCTGAATCGCCAGCGAAGTGGCTTCGCCGATGCGGTCATCGGTTTGCCGTTGGATGGCCAGCGCACTGGCAATCTCGACCAAGGCCGGTTGCGCCTTGTCGGCCTGCAAGTCGAGTCGCGCTAGTCCCAACCAGATCGCGGCACGATCCTGCGCCGGGATGGTTTGATCGGGCGTCAGCGCCGCCAGATGCTCGCGCGCTTTCTGAAATTGTTCGCGCGCATTGACGTAATCCCGACGCGATTCGAATACCTTGCCGATGTTGATCATCGACGCGATCACCCCGGCGGGATCGTCCAGCGCCTGCCAGGTCGCCAACACCTGCTGATGCAATTCCAGGGCCTCGGCTTCCAGTCCCTGCAATTCGTAGGTGACGCCCAAACTGTTGCCGAGTTGCGCAACCAAGCGCAAGTCACCCAGTTTTCTGGCTTCGGCTTCAGCGCCACGCAACGTGGTGGCGGCTTGTTGCAGGTCGCCACGCAGTCGCGCGATACGACCGAGGTTGTGCAAGGCCTCGATCCGACCGCGTTGATCCTGCGCCGTGGTCGCGGCCAACAGGGCCTCGTTGGCCAGGTGGGTGGCGCGATCCGGGTCGGTGCGCGCCAATTTGAGGGCGTTGTCGTTCAGCGCTTGCACCCGCTCGGCCCGATACGCCAGCGCCGTCGTCGCTGTCGGCGGTTGCGGCGACGCCGCTAGCAGAGGCCATCCGCCCAACAGCAGCAGCCCGCAGGCGATCCAGCGCGCCGACCACGGCGCCGACGTGGCGCGCGGTTTAGTCGCCATCAAGTCCTGTATTTGCCATCGGTGGGTGGGTTTCGCTGACATCGACTGGATTCGGGCGCACTCCCGCAACAGCGCGCATCATGCCGCAATTGCGAATAAAAGTTTCGATTGGTTGCGGTCAGCGCGGGCAACGCGTTCCGGCGATCATTCCATGCCGACGCGGTCGGCACCGACCTGGCGGTCAAGGATCGAGCAGTGCGCGCAGATAGGCCGCCCGCTCCGGTGGGCTCATCGCCGCCAATTTTTGCCGCAGCAGGGCGCGCTCCGGCGCTGCCAATGTCTGCAGGTGGGCGTGCAGGCGTTGGCGTTGTTCGGGGCTCAACGACTGCACCAGTGCGTTGAGCTGCTGGCGTTGCGCCGGGGCCATTGCTGGTGCCCCCATCGGCGCCCCGGGTCGCTGATCGCCGGGCCAAGCGGCACCATCACGGTTCTGCCGGAACGCCTGGCGTTCGGCCGGCGTCATCGCTTCGAAACGCTGGCGCAAGGCCCGGCGCTGATTCGGCGGCAATTGCTGGAAACGACCAAAGGCCTGCCGCAGGCGGCGTTTCTGGTCAGTGGGCAAGCGTTGAAACTGCTGATAACGCTGACGCAAGCGCTGTTTCTCGACTTCCGGCATCGCTTGCCATTGACCAAAACGCTGACGGCTGGCGGCGCGATCTTCCGGGCTCATCGTCGCCCAGCGCGCCGCGCCCTGGCGCAGACGCTGCCGGGTTTCGGCCGGCAGGCTCGGCCACTGCTCGGCAAACGGCATCAGCACGGCGCGCTCGGCGGGCGCGAGTTGCGCCCAGGCGAGATTGTCAGCGGCCGCGCGCTCCGCTGCGCACAAGGCATCGGCCAGGCTGAGCCCGAGGCTAGCGATCAGCAGGAGCAGGCGGGGGATTCGGCGTTGGGTCATCGGCTGCGGTGGTGTCAGTGGCGGGGAGGGGTTCTGCATTCACTGCGGGTTGGCTGGTAGGTAGCCAGGTATCGATTTCGAGCGGGTCATCTGGCCCGCCTTGGGCAGGGTCGAATTCGCCGAGATACAGCAACATCTCCAGGCTCGGCGCCGGGCTGGTGGTAGCTGGGTCAACCGCAGCGGCGGCATTTAGCCACCCGCAGCAGTGGAGTCCAACCAAGCATAAAACTCCCAATCGGAAACCAGCGCCAGATTGTCGGCGCCGGCCACCAGATCGAAATCTTCGGCGCTGCTCGCGGTCGCCGCCGCCGGTGTTGGCAAGGTCGGCGGCAGCGGCCGCGATCCGGGAACCACGAATAGCGCCAGCGCCAAGCTCAAAGCCGTAGCTAAAACATAAGTCGGCCAGCGCCAGCGAGGGCGCCGACCGAACTCGATCAGCGCGGCCTGACGAGCACGATTCAGCCGCGACTGCGTCGCCCAGTCCAGCGCGCTGGCGTCGGCATCGAGTTCGCGGTGGATTTCGGTCAGCCACGGGGCCAGTTCGTTTTGCGGCTCAAGCGAGCGGGGGGGTTTCATGATGACTCTCCAGGCGCAGCTTGAGACTAGCCAGCGCGCGCGACAAGTGGGTTTTGACACTGCCTTCACTACATTTCATCGCGGTCGCGGTTGCGGCCACGTCCAGACCTTCCCAAACCCGCAGTAAAAAACACTGGCGCTGGCGCAACGGTAGCGCCTGGATCGCCGCGTGTACGGCCTGCCCGGTCTCGGCATCGGCGGTCCGTCGATACGGCCCCGGTTCGGCCGCATCGATGATCGCTTCGAGGCCATCGTCGGCGGCCTCGCCGTGGCGGGAATCGCGGACCAGCCAACCGAACCAGCGACTGCGCACCTGATTGCGACGATGGAAGTCGAGGATCTTGCTATCGAGCACCCGATAGAACAACGGTGGCCATTCGGTGCCGGGCTTGTCGCGATAATGGCGGACGAAACCGAGCATGCTTTCCTGGACGATTTCGAGCGCGTCGTCACGATTGCCGGTGGCGTATTCGGCCATGCGCAAGGCGCGACGTTCCACGTCTTTCAGAAACCGATCGAGTTGCTTGCGCACTCGTTCCTGGTCGCCGGTGGCTAGCGTTGCGTTCACGTCGTTTGCATTCACTGACCAGACGATGGCGTTCATTCTAGGCGGCTAGTGGGGATTTGTAGCGATTAACGCAGGCGTCCGCTAGCGGTTGACCGTGGCCTCGAAATCTGCCCCGGCGTGATCCTTCCACCGAGTCAATGTTCCACAGCCCCCCGGCGACCACCCACGGCAGCGCTCGAGGCCGACCGCAGCGCCCCGTTTTTACTCACGTTGGGTTTGTAACGTGTTGAAAGTATTGTGTTTATTTACATGGCAATTTTTTGACCAAGGCGCTCCGGCGCGGCGCTAGTGCGGGCGATAGCGGACTTGTTCCAAGGCCTGTCCACCGGGTTATCCACAAGCACTGTGGACAAGTCGGATTGTTGAATAAAATCATCAAGTCAGCGCTTGCTGCTGACATCCGGGACGAAGTTTGGCGCCGAAGCCTTCCCGCAAGTTCAATTTCTCGCGGTGCCGCCCGGCCTTCGGCCACTAGACTGCGCGCCCGTCGGCTAGCCAACCACCGTCGGTCCCCGTCCGTTACCGCGCAAGCTAAGGCGTCGCGCAGAAATAACTTACCCATCTTGCTGGTCCTTATCGCCCGCCTGCGTCGTTGCACAAAGCGTCACATAGTCCGACTATGCTCCACTTTGTGCGCCTTGCAGGCGGACGAAAGTCCTGCGCAATCTGCGCAAGTTATTTCTGCGCGACGCCTAAGCTCCATCCCGCTATGACCCAGGTCTACCAAGTGGCTTTGCCACTGCCACTACCCCGGCTCTACGACTACCTGCCAGCGCCTGCGGCCACCGGCGCCGAACTGGCGCCCGGCGTGCGCGTGCGCGTGCCACTGGGGCATCGGCAACTGCTGGGTGTGGTCGTCCGATCCGCCCGCTCGACGCTGGCGCCGACGCGGTTGCGGGCAATCACCGAAGTGCTCGACGCGCACAGTTGGTTTGCACCGGAGTTGTTCGCCAGCCTGGTCTGGGCCGCAGGCTATTGGCAATATCCGTTGGGCGAAGTGTTTGCCGCCGCGCTGCCGCAGCAGTTGCGCTCAGCGACCGGCAGCAGTCGATCAGGTGATGGCTTTGCCGTGCGCCTGAGCGGCAAACCCCAGTCCGCGGCAGCATTGCGTGCTGGCAGCGCACCGCAGGCGCTGTTCGCGTTGTTGCAAACCGGTGCCAAGCGCTGGGCCGACATCGTCAGCAGCCTGCCCAACGCGCGCAGCGCGCTGCGGCGCCTGGAACAGCTCGCCCTGGTCGAGCGCTTTGCCCTCGACGATGCCCCACGGGCCGCGCTGATTGCGGCGCCGCCGCTGAATCCGGCGCAACAAACCGCCATTGCCAGCGTGCGCGCCGCCCTCGGCACCGAGCAGGCGTTCTTGCTCGAAGGCGTCACCGGCAGCGGCAAAACCGAGGTCTATCTGGCGTTGATCGAAAGCGTGCTGGCGCGTGGCCAACAGGCGCTGGTGCTGGTACCGGAGATCGGCCTGACGCCGCAATTGCTCAATCGTTTTCGCGAGCGCCTGCCGGCGCCGGTACTGGCGCTGCATTCGGCGCTGTCGGCCGGGCAGCGTTCACGCACCTGGCAACGCGTGCGCTCGGCCACGCCGCTGGTGCTCATCGGCACGCGCTCGGCGGTGTTCGCGCCATTTG
>Ga0210016_1002349_pt1 | contig 17270 bp, 17 predicted proteins | sample CryGeyCG2014_300_FD_185454 | JGI IMG/M metagenome (GOLD analysis project Ga0210016, IMG submission 185454) | Groundwater microbial communities from aquifer - Crystal Geyser CG02_land_8/20/14_3.00 (SPAdes) (version 2) | ecosystem: Environmental > Aquatic > Deep subsurface > Groundwater | place... | reverse complement strand
TGTCATTGCGAGGAGTGTTAACGACGAAGCAATCTCGACCTAAAAATCGAGATTGCCACGCTCCCTTTGGTCGCTCGCAATGACAACTCAAAGCAGAATCAAATGTCAAGGGATTTATGTGACACCACACTAGATCCTGGATGCTGGATTCCGGAACGGAAGGAATTTCTATTTTAATTGAAAATCCTTGATCAAGGATCTAGCATCCAACATCCAGCATCTGTCATAAATATAGAGAGTATATCATAAAAGAGGATTTTTGTCAAGCAATATGCCAAAAACACTTGACAAAACTATATTTCTGTGTTATACTTTAAGAAAATAATTATATCGGAGGAAATTTGACTATTATTATTGAAATCGCGATCCTGGTTGCCGCCTGTTCGGTTGTGGTGATCGCCGTTCTCGCGGTCCCGATACTTCTTGACCTGCGGCGGATAGTGCGGGACTGGAAAAAAGCATCGGACATACTGAAGATCGGAATGATGCCGGCGACATGGCTCATATCCTTCATGACCAGCGTGTTCCAGAAACTGGTTGAAAAGGGCGAAGAAGTCAGTGCTAAAACCGATGACAGCGATAAAAAATAGATGTTTGCTTCGCAAGATTCTTTGCGGGCTACGTCGATAAAAAGACGAATGCCAGCGATGAAAGACCAAGGTCGTTTTAGTCATATTTTTCATATCGCTGAAATCGTATTCTAAAATCGCTGTAATCGCAAAGGAATTTTATGAGAAGAAGTGAATTTTTTCTCCCCACATTGAAGGAAGTACCCAGCGACGCCGAGATCAGGAGCCACCAGCTTATGCTGAGGGCCGGGCTTATAAGAAGGCTTGCCAGCGGCATCTATTACTATCTGCCGTTTGGGTTTCGGGTCCTTCAAAGGATTATCGGAATAGTCAGGGAAGAAATGAACGGCGCCGGAGCGCAGGAAGTTTTGCTTCCCGCGGTCCACCCCAAGGAACTCTGGGACGAATCCGGCAGGTGGGACCTTTACGGCGAGGACATGTTCCACCTTTTTGACCGCAAGAAAAGGCCTTTCTGCCTCGCGCCCACCCACGAAGAGGCGATCACTAACCTGGTGCGCAACGAGGTCCGTTCCTACAAGGAGCTCCCGCTGCTCTTGTACCAGATACAGACAAAGTTCAGGGATGAACCGCGGCCCCGTTTCGGAATGATGCGCTGCAGGGAATTCCTCATGAAAGATGCCTACTCCTTCCACAGAGACGACAAATGCCTGCAGGGAACCTATAAAAAAGTTTATGACGCGTACGTGAGGATATTCAGGCGCTGCGGTCTTGACTGCGAGATCGTCGAGGCGGACCCCGGCCTTATCGGCGGGGGCCTTTCGCACGAGTTCATGGTGCTTGCCCCAAGCGGCGAGGATATTGTTGTGTTGTGCCCCAAGTGCGGTTACCGCGCCAACGCGGATAAACCTGATAAACCGTCGGACGTCGGACGTCAGACGTCGTACGACTTACGACGCACGACGCACGACGAAATGAAAGAAGTAAACACGCCGGACATGAAGACGGTGGAGCAGGTGTCGGCTTTCCTGAAAGTAAAACCTTCGCAGCTTGTAAAAACCCTTATATACTACGCTGACGGGAAACCTGTTGCAGTGCTTGTTCCGGGTGACAGGGAAGTGAATGAAGCGAAGCTGATGTCAGTGCTGAAAACCGCCGGTTTAAAACTTGCTTCCGCGGACCAGATAGAGGAGCTTACAGGCGGGCCCATGGGTTTCAGCGGCCCTGTAGGCCTGAAGGCCGGGATGATCGCGGATCATTCGGTGGCCGGGATGTCTGATTTTGTCACGGGGGCGAACAAGAAGGACACGCACCTGTTTAATGTGAACCCTGACAGAGATTTCAAGATTGAAAGATTCGAAGACCTGACGGCCGCAAGGGACGGTGACCCGTGCCCGAAATGCGGCGCCGGCACCGAGGTCAAGACAGGCATAGAACTGGGCCACACTTTCAACCTGGGCACGCGTTACAGCTCAGCTATGAAAGCGAAATTCCTTGACGAAGACGGGAAAGAAAAGATCATGGTCATGGGCTGCTACGGCATAGGGGTGAGCCGCATAATAGCCGCGGTCATCGAGCAGCATAACGACGAGAACGGGATAATCTGGCCTTTCTCGATAGCGCCTTTTTCCGCAGTAATACTCCCGCTCAACATGAATGACGAGACCCAGAAAAAACTCGCTGAAGAAATCTACGAAGGGCTTACCGCAAAGGGAGCCGATGTCCTGCTGGACGACAGGAACGAGCCTGCGGGCGTGAAGTTCAAGGACGCGGACCTGACCGGCATACCGGTCAAGGTCGTGCTTGGCGACAGGGCTTTGAAAGAAGGAAAGGTCGAGGTCCAGCTCCGGTCCTCAGGCGAAAAACAGAAAGTTGAAAAATCTGAGGCAGTCAGCGAAATTTTAAAATTAATTAAACTGTAGCGGTCGGATTTATCCGACCCGTTATTGATTTAAAAGTAGTGGCAGAGCCTGTCCCAAAGGTCCCTATGGGATCCCCTTGGGGGACCCCTTTGGGGCTCTGCCTGAAAAAGGTATTCAATGAAACCCGCAAAATATTTGTATATTTTTGCTTTAGTCTTAATCTCAGCCTCAATCTGTATGTCCTGCCATTCCTTCCCCGCTGAAGTAAAACCCCTGAACGATTCCGCCTACTTCAAAACAGTCTATTCCCTGATATCCAATGCCCAGAGATCGGTTTACGTGATAATGTACCACACCATCTACTACGAAAAATATCCCGACAGCCTTTCTAACAGGCTTGTCAAAAGCCTTGTCGCCGCCAGGAAGCGCGGCGTAGACGTCAGTGTCATTATGGACAGGATGGGAGAGGAGCGGAAAACGCAAGGCTCTCCCGACAACGAGGACGTCGCGAAGATACTTTCCGCCGGAGGGGTAAAGGTCTATATGGATGACAAGAAGGTGACCACCCATTCGAAGCTCCTGGTGGTAGATTCGCGTTTCACCGTGGTGGGAAGCACCAACTGGTCGTACCAGGCGCTTAACCAGAACAACGAAACCAACGCGCTTATTGATTCGGAGCAGGTCGCGAAGGAATACATCAAATATTTCGAGGATATAGTTACTCTCTGCAAATAATTACCACGGAGACACGGAGGCACGGAGAAAATATTTACTTTAATTCTCTGGCCATTTTATTTTTTAAATTAAAAGACTCTGTGTCTCTGTGCCTCTGTGGTTATTCTTGGGGGTTAAATGAAGTACGCGGTGGGCGTTGACCTGGGCGGCACAAACATAGTAACGATTCTAATGAACGAGAAGGGAAAGATCATGGCCCGGGATAAACGCGCAACGGAGGGATGGAAGGGAAAAGACCATGTTATCGGGCGGATCGCGCAGGGCATAGCCAGCGTGCTGAATTGCAAAATGCAAAATGCAAAATGCAAAATGTTTCCCCTTGCCCTTAATGGGCAGGCAGGGGGGATTTCGCTGCCAGCTCAACAAAAGTTGAGGCAACGCACGACGCACGACGCACGACGCACGACGGCAGTAGTGGGGATAGGCATCGGGACTCCGGGATTAGTCAACCTTGAAAAGGGAATAGTTTACGAGGCGCCCAATATCCCGGGATGGAACAACGTGCCGCTTGCGAGCATTTACAAAAGGGAGTTCGGCATACGCACGTTCCTTGAGAACGACGCGAATTCAGCCGCGCTTGGCGAATGGTGGATAGGGGCGGGAAAAGGGACCAGGTACATGATATGCCTTACGCTGGGCACAGGCATAGGCGGCGGTATAATAATAGACGGCAGGGTTTACCACGGCGCTGACGGATACGCGGGAGAACTGGGTCATATCTCGCTTTCTTTCGACGGCCCGAAGTGCGGGTGCGGGAATCTTGGCTGCCTTGAAGCGTATGCCCCGGCAATAGGGATAATAAGAAGGACAAAAGAAGCCCTGAGGAAAAACAAGAAGAGCCTTGTGTATAAACTGATCGGCGGGGATCCGGGCAGGGTCACTCCCGCGGTTGTGGCGCAGGCAGCGCGGAAAGGCGACGGTCTTGCCAGAAAGATCTGGGACGACACAGGATCCTATTTGGGTTCCGCCATTGCGAACTACGTGAATATTTTCAACCCGGAGATCGTGGTTTTGACAGGCGGCCTGACCGGGGCGGGAAATCTTTTATTCAAACCGATGTGGAAAACGGTGCGCGCACGCGCGTTCAAAGGCCCGGTTAAAAAATTAATGATCGTGGCAGGAAAGCTCCCGGATGACGCGGGAGCGGTTGGCGCTGCCAAGACCGCCTTCCAAAGGGCGGGAAAATAATAAACCACAGATTTCCACGGATTATTGCAAAACAATCACAGAGATACAGATAAACACGGTTTCAAATAAAAATCCTTGTCTTTGATTCATAATGCCCCTCGGGGCATAACTCATAATTAACCTAAGGATTATATGCTGTTTTCTTTTTTATCGCTGATGTTTTATACTCTCTTCGGGTTGTTTTTCAAGCTGAGCTCGCATAAGAAATGCAACCCGGCCGCGGTGAACATGAACACCCTGCTCTTTGCCAGCCTGTCGGCTTTCGTTTTCTTCCTTTTCAGCCTGAACCAGTATCACGGCAAAGTCATGCTGCTGGCGCTCTGCGGGGGAAGCTTCCTCTTCGCTGCGTTCCTGTTCACGCTTCTTGCTTTAAAAGACGGGAAAATTTCCACCTGCTGGACGATAATGAACCTGGGGATGGTCATACCGGTCATTTTTTCCATATTCCTGTGGAAAGAACTGGTTGACCCGAAGAAGATCACAGGCTTATCCCTTATCTGTTTCGCGATAATCATGATAGGAGCCGACAGTTAAATGTGGAAGAAATTCGTTATAATGGCGTTTTTCTTTAACGGCTTATGCCTCCTGTTTTCCAAGATCCTGGTGCAGGCAGGCCTGGGCAGCCATAATTTATTCTACCTGTTCGTATTCTACTCAGCCGGGTTCCTGTGGTCCCTTTTCTTTTGCCTGAAGGACAAGATCGTCTTCGGGAAAAAGGAAATTTTTACTGGAATGGGAGCGGGAATAAGCAGTTTCCTTGGTTCTTTATTCCTGATGTTCGCGCTGAACAAGGTGCCGGGCACGATAGTATACCCAGTCGCGGTCGGAGGGAACCTGGTCACCGTCACGATCTTCGCGGTCATTATTTTCAGGGAAAAAATAGGGTTCAGGGCGGTCCTGGGTATCGTCAACGGTGTTGTCGGCCTTATACTTATAAGCATATGAAACTGAATGAATTGCCGCAGATATCGCCGGCGAAGATTACCGCGCTCAAAGAGCGGATCCAGCGGTTGAAAATAAACCTTACGGATATTGAGGAACAGTTTATCCGCGGCAGCGGCAAAGGCGGGCAGAAAATAAACAAAACAGCAAACTGCGTCCGCCTGAATTATTCGAAGTTGAATATTGAAGTTAAAACGCAGAAAGACCGCAGGCGCAGTATAAACAGGTTCCTTGCCCTGCGCGAGCTTGTGGACAGGATCGAAATGCGGGTTTCACCCCAAACCTCGCAGCGTCTCGCGGAGTTTGAAAAGCTGCGCCGCAGGAAGGCGAAGCGCAGGCAGAGGGCGGATGCAAAATATAACCAATGAGAAATTTTAACCACACGATTTCACACGATTATCACGAGATCTATCTTTGTTTTTACTTTGACACTGAATATAAGGGAAAATGGCTACATTGATTTTCGACCTTGACGGCGTGATATGGCTGGGGGATAAGCTTGTGGATCCCCGCGTACCCGCTTTGCTGAAAAAGCTTCAAAGCAAAGGGCACAGGCTTTATTACCTTACCAACAACTCAACGAATAACCAGCGCGGTTACCAGAAGAAACTCTCGCGCCTTGGCATAAAAGCGCGCCTTGAAGAAATAATCTGTTCGGCAAATGCGGCAAGGATGTACCTGGCAAAGAAAGTGTCCAGTGTCCAGTGTCCAGTGTCCCGCCTCATCGGCGGGTCGCCGAAGTGGCGACCAGTGTCAAGTAAAAGATTAAGAACCAAAAAACCAAGGATATTCGTGATCGGGGAAAAACCACTTGTCCGTGAAATGGAGAAGCTGCCTGTAAGAGTAGTTTCAGTAAAAGACGGCGGAAGAATAGATTACGTTGTTATCGGAGCGGACTGGCACCTGACCTATAAAAAGCTTGCAAGAGCAGCGGATGCTATAATCGGCGGCGCGGGTTTCATAGCGACGAACAATGACAAAACTTATCCAATGCAGGGAAGAAAGCTGAGGCCCGGATGCGGCGCCATCGGTGCCGCCCTCACAGCCGCAACAAACATCAAGCCCTGTGTTGTCGGCAAGCCAAATCCTTATATAATAAAAGGCATACCGGGCATGTCCGGGTTGAACCGCGGAAATACTTTTGTCATCGGGGACAGGCTTGACACGGATATAGTGCTTGCAAACAGGATGCGCGTTTCTTCAATACTCGTCCTGAGCGGTACTACCGACCAGGAGATGGCGCGCGGGGCTAAAGGCAGGCAAAAACCGGATTATATTCTGAAAGACGTTACGCAGATCAGCAAGATAGTGAAGAGAGTTTAGCCAGTTTAGTCAGTTATGCCAGTTCAGCCAGTTAAATTCGTGGAAATCCGTGCAAATTCGTGGTTAGAGGATGTTTTAATAAATGGAAACGGAACCGATACGCAATTTTTGCATAGTGGCGCACATCGACCACGGTAAATCCACTCTTGCCGACCGCCTGCTTGAGATAACAGGCTCGGTTGACAAGAGGGTCATGGAGGACCAGGTCCTGGATTCAATGGACCTGGAAAGGGAGCGGGGTATAACCATCAAGGCAAAGGCGGTGCGCATTAAATACAAGGCGGACGACGGAAAAGACTACATTCTGAACCTGATAGACACGCCGGGCCACGTTGATTTCAGTTACGAGGTTTCAAGAAGCCTCGCCGCGTGCGAGGGCGCGGTGCTCCTTGTGGACGCAAGCCAGGGGGTAGAAGCCCAGACGATCGCAAACGCGCACCTTGCTATGCAGAACAAGCTTAAGATCATACCCGTCATCAATAAAATAGACCTTCCGAACGCGATGGTGGAACGCACCCGCGCCCAGCTTCTTCAGCTCCTTGGCAGTGATCCAGCATCTTCGGGCATCCAGCATCCAACATCCAGCATTATCCTGGCCAGCGCTAAAACAGGACAGGGTGCAAAGGAGGTCCTTGAAGCGATCGTCAGGGAAGTCCCGCCTCCAAAAGGTTCGCTGGCAGAGCCGCTTTCCTGCCTCGTGTTCGATTCCTCGTTCAGCTCTTACGAAGGCGTGATCGTTTACGTAAGAGTAATGTGCGGGGAGGTCAAAAGGGGCGATAAAATAAGGTTTATGTTCACGGATAAAACATACGAGGTCACGAAAGTCGGGGTCTTTGAGCCCCGCAAGATGATACAAACCGATTCTCTTTCAGCGGGCCGCGTCGGTTACATAATCGCGAATATAAAGAACATCAGGGACGTGCAGATAGGCGACACGGTCACCAATGACGGCAGGCCCGCTTTGGCGCCTCTGCCGGGGTATAAAAAAATAAAACCGATGGTTTTTGCCAGCCTCTATCCGGTGGGACAGGGCGATTTTGAAATGCTGAAGCGTTCCCTGGACAAGCTGAGCCTTAACGATGCTTCTTTTACTTATGCTGTGGAAGACTCACCCGCGCTGGGGCCCGGTTTCAGGTGCGGGTTCCTCGGCCTGCTTCATATGGATATTGTGAACGAGCGGCTTGAGCGGGAATACGGGCTTGAGCTCATCCTGACCATGCCCAGCGTAATATACCGCGTCGCGACGCGCAAGGGCGTGATAGAGATAGACAGCCCTTCGCGCTTTCCTGACCGCAATTCCGTGGAGCGGATAGAAGAGCCTTTTGTCAAGATCTTTGTGATCTCCCCCCAGAAATACGTCAGCAACGTAATGGACCTGATACTGAAGCATAAGCGCGGTATATTCAAGAACATGAAATATATGGACGAGATGAATATTTACCTTGAATACGAGATGCCGCTGGGCGAGATGATACTCGAGTTCTACGACCAGCTCAAGACCGCGTCCAGCGGGTACGCGAGCATGGACTACGAGCTGATAGATTACAGGGCCGGGGACCTTGTTAAGATAGACGTGCTGGTCGCCACAGAAAAGGTCGACGCCCTTTCCTTCATAGTGCACAGGGAAGACGCCGGGCACCGCGGCAGGGAGCTTGCCAAGAAACTGAAGGAACTCATCCCGCGGCACATGTTCGAGGTCGCTATTCAGGTTGCCATAGGCGGGAAGATAATCGCCAGGGAAACAATACCCGCGATGAAAAAAATGGTTACAGCCAAATGTTACGGCGGGGACATTACCCGCAAGAGGAAGCTGTGGGAGAAGCAGAAGGAAGGTAAAAAGCGCATGAAGCAGATAGGCAGGGTTGAGATCCCGCAGGAAGCCTTCCTTTCCATTTTAAAAATTTAGTCAATAATCTTCCTCTCCCCTTGTGGGAGAGGATTGTGGTGAGGGGGGGGTCTATGAGAAGGATTGTTTTGTTTTTATTCGCGGTTTCCATTTTCTGCAGGGTAGGGGTGTTGTCCGCGGCGGACACGAACCCGCTGAAATACACCTGTTACAGGACTGAAAAGCCGGTAGTGCTTGACGCGCTTCCTGACGACCCGGCCTGGAAGAAAGCCGCGCCGATGAAGGACTGGACCATCTGCGTGGACAACAAGAAGCTATATCAGCCTGCAGGTCATGCGACAACCTCGTGGATGTGCTGGGATGCCGAGAACCTTTACCTGGCATGGGTATGCGCCGATACTGATATAATGGGGAACAGAGCGAAAAAGGACCTGGATGTCTGGGAGGACGATGCTTTTGAGATATATATTGATCCTGATGGGGATGGTTTGAATTATGTGGAAATTGAGATAAGCCCTCTCAACTACTGCCTCGATCTTTTAATACCCGCTCCCTGGAAGGTTCCCTGGAAAGAAGCCGCGGTTTTCAACGTAGCCGACATGAAATACGCGACAAGGGTTTACGGGACCCTTAATTTCAAGGACGACACGGATGAGAAATGGGCCGGTGAGATAGCGATCCCGTTCTCAAGCCTTTCTGACGCGACCACGGCTGCGCTGCCCGTGAACCTTCCGCCGAAGAACGGCGATGTCTGGAGGATACAGTGCTACCGCGCGGAGCATTGGAAAAAAGGAAGGACGGGTGTCGAGTGGAACGCCTGGTCCCCTACAAAAGCGCCGCATAATCTGGGCGAATTCGCCTATGTCACTTTTTCGGATAAGACCCAGTAGAAAATAGTCATGGAGTCGGCTCGCGTAGAAAAATAGCGAGCCTTGGAGTCTTGGGGTTCCCGCCACGATTACTGGCGGGTGGGAGTCTAGGAGTAACAGCTTTGACTCCACAACTCCAGCTCCGACGCAACGTCGGAGAACCCCAGGCCCTGAATCCGACCCACCGATAATTCGCGGTGGGGAGTGGTTCAGTGGCGACTCCTAGACTCAAAACCAGTCGAGGCAAAAAATGAGATCAGCCGTTATGGTTCTGATAGTCATGTCTGTCGCGGTAAACGCATATTGTGAGGAGACAAAGCCCGCAAGGTACGTTTGCAGGTATGTCAAAACTCCGCCTGACATAGATGCCCGCATAGATAAATACCCGTGGACAAAGATCGAGGCGATAGACAATTTCACTATCGTTAACAAATATACCCAGCCGTTTTACAAAACGCGCGCCTGGATGTGCTGGGACGACACCAATTTTTATACCGCTTACGAGATGGGGGATGACGATATCTGGTCAAATAAAGGCAAGCATGACGAGCCGGTGTGGGAAGCGGATAATATTGAGATCTACCTGGACCCTGACAGCGACGGAAAAAATTACCCGGGCGTTGAGATGGGCCCTTTGAACAGCTGTATTGACCTGGTCCTGCCCGCTCCCTGGGTTGAACCTTGGCAGAAAAGCGCGGAATGGGAAATGGAAGGATTGAAGGTCGTTTCCAGGATCGACGGCACCATCAATTTCAGGGACGATACGGATGCGGGATGGGTGGCAATGATAATAATGCCGTTCAAAAGTCTGGAAGGATTCGGCGCCGCGAATATCCCGCCGAAAGAAGGGGATGTGTGGAGGGCCAACATCTGGAGGTTCCAAAGGAACCGGAGGGGGAAGATCAGGCTTGAAGACCATGCCTGGTCCCCGACAAGGGACCATCACGTACCCGCTGAATTCGGTTACATCGAATTCACAAAGAAAGATCCCTTTAAGTAGCGGTGCGACGTTTCGTCGCACAATGCTGTCATTGCGGGGAATGCAATGACGAAGCAATCCATTAGAAGGGTGGATGTAGCCGCAGGGCTTGCCCTGCTATCGGTTAAAAAGGTTAAGGGAAAAAATCCGTGCGCAACCGTGGCTAAATTTGTGAGGAAATAATATGTCAAAAAAGAAGCAGCAGGTAATAAAATACGCGGTATTTAAGATAGAGCCGGGATTTGCCGGCGTCTGCTCCACAAAAAAAGGTATCTCCCTTCTCGTGCTTCCGCGGGAAGAAAAGGAAGAGGTGATGGCGATCATCCAGAAACATGCGGCTGACTACGCCAAGGCTTCGTCAGCTGAACTTGAGGACGATCCCGGCCATTTCGCGGACCTGAAAAAGGACCTTGCAGGTTATTTCAACGGCAAGCCCGCAGACCTTGAATATACCATTGATCTTTCAGGATACACCCCTTTCCAGAGCGCCGTTTTCACCGCCGCCAGGGGCATTCCATACGGCGAAACCCGTTCATACCGCTGGATAGCAAGGAAGATAGGGAATCCCAGGGGAGCCAGGGCAGCGGGCCAGGCGCTTAAAGTAAATTTATTGCCGCTTCTTGTTCCCTGCCACAGGGTGATAGAGGAGGGCGGGAAGATCGGCGGATTTTCTCTCGGCATAAGATGGAAAGAACGGCTCTTGCAGCTTGAGGGGGTTTTACTTACTTAAAAACAGTGGTCAGTGGTGAGTGATCAGTGATCAGCAATCTAAGGTGAGTGGTCAGTGGTGAGTAAAAAATGACAGTTAAATATTATAAAGATTTATTGATCTGGAATAAAGCAAAAGACCTTGTAAAAGAGGTTTATATAGCAATCAGGAAGTTTCCAGAAATTGAAAAATATATTTTAATAAGTCAAATTCTTAGGTCCGCCAACTCTATCCCTACAAATATCGCTGAGGGGCAGGCTAGGCAGCACTCAAAAGAATTTATTCAATTTCTCCATATAGCATTGGGTTCCCTTGCAGAACTTGACACGCAATTATGTATATCGAAGGATTTGGGATATTTAACAGAGGAAGAATTAAATAAATTTGATATGAAGATTACCGAATTGAGAAAAATGACGAGAGGTCTTATTTCAAAACTGTAACCGAATATTGACCGATATTTATTGATTGCTGTCTGCTGTTCACTCACTACTGATCACTGATTGTTGATTGCTGACCACTGGCCACTGGTCACTATATGGAGGCAGGATGAGTAACGGAAACATTCCCGTATTCATGATAGAAGGCGAAACTTTGCCTGAAGCGTGGGAGAAAGCAGTGCTGAAGACCTGGCAGGACGGAGCCCAGATAAAAACAGAATACGACAAGCCGGGTGACCCGGCGTCCAGGGACTGCACTATGATAATGGTCTGCAAAGACCCGTTCAAAGAGCCCCGCATTCACCGGGCTTTTCCCGCAGGCCTTGAAGACCTGGAGGTTTACAGGCAGGAAGTGATCGACGGCGTCCACGATTCCTGGATCTGCCCGCAGGAAGGCAAGTGGACCTACACCTACCACCAGCGCCTTTTTGCTTTTGAAGCGGAAGGCAAAGCCATAAACCAGATAAATTATATAATTGAAAAACTTTCAAAGACCCCGTATTCCCGCAGGGCGCAGGGTATTACCTGGAATCCGGCGACAGACCCGCCAACAAACGACCCTCCCTGTTTGCAGAGGGTGTGGTTCAGGATCCTCGATGACGAGAAAGGAAGCCCGGTGCTCAATATGAACACGCACTGGCGCTCCAGGGACGCGTACAAGGCGGCGTTCATGAATATATTCGCTCTTACAGACCTGCAGAGGATGATAGCCGGGGAGATCGGGAAAAAGACCGGGAAGAAAACAAAAATAGGGCGTTATACGGACATAACGGATTCGTTCCATATATACGGTTCTTATTTTGGGCAGTTCAAGGGTTTTCTGGACACCGTGCAGAAGCGGTCGTTTGAGGAGCGCACCTGGACGAGCGAATTCGCTGAGCCGGTGTTCGCCGAAGCCCGCCTGAGACTCGGGAAAGAAAAATAGATCGCTGAAACGCCGAGTCTCCAATTATGAGTTATGAATTATGATTTATGAATGAAGGAATTTTATTTAAATATAATACCTTACTGTTGATTCATAACTCATCACTCATAATTCATAATTTTAGTAAACCCCACATTTAGAGGACAAGGAATGATAATAGCGGTGCTGTCTGATACTCATATTCCCACAAGAGCTAAAGAGCTTCCGAAAAAGCTGGTTGAACGCCTGGAACAGGTTGACCTTATCCTGCACGCCGGGGATTTCGTCCACAGGCAGGTCTACGAAATGCTCGCGGGCATGAAAAAGATCGAAGCGGTGGCCGGCAACATGGATGAGGATGATCTGAAAATAAAGCTGCCTTCAAAGAAAATAATACAGGCCGGGGAAGTCAGGATAGGGCTTGTGCACGGCTGCGGTATTCCGTGGGACCTTATTCACAGGGTGCCTGCCAATTTTACGAAGGAAAAACTGAACTGCATTGTATACGGCCACACGCACATACCAAGAAATGAAGTGATCGACGGCAGGCTGTATTTCAACCCCGGCAGCCCCACGGACACGATCTTTTCCACCGCCAACACGTTCGGCATACTCGAGATAAACGGCACCGACATAAAAGCCGAAATAGTTAAGATTTAATAGAGATTCATTGCAAAAGTCAAATTGTCCCTAAGGGATCCCAGCGTCTAGATTTCATAAGAAATCTGCGGGGATAAATTGTAAATTGCAAAATTAGTCTGAAATCTGGTGGAAATCGTGTGTAATCGTGTGGTTATAGAATCTTATTATCTGCTGTTGAGGTAAAACATGCTTACGAACATACTCGTGATAATCGCGGGATATTTTATCGGTGCCATACCTTTCGGCTACATCGCGGGGAAGATGCGCGGCATAGACATACGCAAGGAAGGCAGCGGTAACATCGGTTCAACCAACGTTGCGCGCGTACTGGGCAAAAAAACCGGCAGGATCGTGCAGGTGCTCGATATAGTAAAGGGGATCGCCCCGGTCCTTATCGCCTATATTATCTTTCCGGATCAAAATGAAATGTGGGTGCGCGTGGCAGCTGGCTGCGCGGTGATCGCGGGGCATAACTGGACTATATTCCTGGGATTCAAAGGAGGAAAGGGGGTCAATACAAGCCTGGGGGTCGCGCTCGCGCTGATGCCTGTGCCGGCCCTCCTGTGTTTCGCGATATGGGCGGTAGTTGTCAAGATATGGAAATATATCTCGCTTGGGTCCATAATAGCGTCTGCGGCATTCCCGTTTTTTGTCTTCTTTCTGGAATGGCCGGTTTCCAACCCCATGATAGCAAAGATACTTTCGATAGTTGTTGCGTTCTTTATTATCATCAGGCACCGTTCCAATATTAAAAGGTTATTTAACGGAACAGAACCAAAGATCGGCAGCAGCACAAAATAGTTTAATGTAGGGCAAACCTTTAGGTTTGCGTGTTTAGGAGTAGGGGCTTTAGCCCCGTAATATTACGACCCTAAAGGGTCTATTCCTATATATTATAATTAAGTTGGAGAAAAGGTGTTATGAAAGAACCCTGGCAGATCAATACCGAAAAACTTGCTGATGAAATAAAGGAAATCGCCCGAAGAGCCCAGACTGAAGAAGACCTGAAGATGGCCGTTGAGCCACTCTTACAAAACGCATTTAAGAAAATTGGGGTGGACATAGAATCTGTCGGTTACGAAAGGACAAGTACCGCTTTAAAAGGCAAAAGGACTGATGCGGTTTACGGATATTTATTGATTGAATATAAGGTACCGGGGAAATTATCGAGCAAACCTGGAATAAAGGCTGTCTCAGAACAGATTGAACATTATTTGGCAGGGCAGGCAGTTCAGGTTGGCCAGCAAAAAGAAGATTTCCTTGAAAAAGCAGTCGGGGTTGCCTTAGATGGAGAGAGGATTCTCTTCATAAGGTTTACGAAAACCCCGGTTTTCCTCCAGCCTCCCATACCGATAGAAGGAACCGAGAGAGAACTTTTTCCCGAGATAAAAGTAGGCAGGGGATTTCAGGTGCTGGGTCCGTATCCTGTTAACAAAGATAGTATAAGCAACCTGTTGATTTTTATAAGGGCTTCGGGAAGAAGGCCGCTTACCGCAAAAGGTCTCGCTGACGTTTTTTCGCCAAGCTGCCTGTTAACCCAGAGAGCGGTGTCGGAATTGTATTCAGCTTTGGTCGGCGCTCAGAGACGGCAGGTGCCTTCCCGCATAAAGACGTTCTTTCAGGAATGGAATAAGATATTCGGAATTGTTTACGGCCAGGAACTTGAAAAAGCCGAAAAATCAGCGGAAAAGACCGCGCAATTATATAAAATGCCCGGCGGCTCCCGCCTTCAGCAGCTCCTATTCGCAATTCATACCTTTTACGCTTTTCTAATGAAATTAATGGCAATTGAACTTATTTCTTTGCAAAGAAAGAGCACGATTGAATCGTTTGTAAAAGACGCGTCAGCTTTAAGCGATGACAAGTTAAAGGAAAAATTAGCTTATCTTGAGAGTGGAGCAGGTTTCACCGCGGAAGGAATAGAAAATTTCTTGGAAGCAGACTTTTTTTCCTGGTATCTTGACGGTTGGGATTCAGGAATAGCAAATATTTTCCGTGATGTTATAAGGGCGCTTTCTGATTTTGAACCGGCTACCCCGATTTTGGAGCCGGAATGGACAAAAGACCTTCTTCAGAATTTATATGAGGCAATAGTTCCGCAGGAATTAAGGCACGATCTGGGTGAATACTACACGCCGGATTGGCTTGCAGGTTATGTTGTTGATAAAAGTGGGTACAAAGGTGAAGTTGGCGTTAGATTCCTTGATCCTGCCTGCGGTTCAGGAACTTTTTTAGTTCAGGCAATTCACAAGGCAATAGAGAAAGTAAAAACTCAGGAGAAAGTGGATATAAAAACAGTCGGCACTCATATACTAAACAATATCGTTGGTTTCGATTTGAATCCCCTTGCGGTTTTAACAGCCCGCACGAATTACCTTATCGCTTTTTCAAGATTTATATCTTTTGTCAGGCCTATTATAATACCCGTTTATCTTTGCGATTCTATTCTTGCGCCAACCCGATATGAAGAAGAGGGTGAGTTTCAATTTGAAAACACGCTAATTTTTAAAACAACAAAATGCGATTATAAATTTCCTATTTCTATTCAAAATAAAGAATATATTGACAGATTTACTTCTGAGGTTGACGTATCTTTAAAAGGAAAAATGAATCCGGATAATTTTGAAAAGCAATTACAGTCAAAATTCAGCCTTCCAAAAGAAGACATAAAGCTTTTGGCTGAAATTTACAGACAGATTAAGAAGCTTGATGACAATAATGAAAACGGTATATGGGCGAAATACATAAAAAATGCTTTTGCGCCTGTATTTCTGGGTAAATTTGATTACGTCATAGGTAATCCCCCCTGGGTAAGATGGGATTTCCTGTCCGATGATTACAGAAAGGCAACTCTGAAATTATGGGAGAAATATGGACTTTTTTCCTTAAAGGGATATGAAGCAAGGCTTGGTGGAGGAAAGAAAGATTTCTCGATGCTTTTTACTTATACCTGTGCTGATAATTACCTGAAAGACAAAGGAACGCTTGGCTTTGTGATTACTATGGAAGTTTTTAAGTCAAAGGGTGCAGGTGAAGGTTTTAGGCAGTTTGAATTGAAAAATAGGAAAGTACCATTGAAAGTTTTAAGCATGGAAGATATGGTAAATTTAAAACCCTTTGAGGCTGCTAATAAAACCTCGATCTTTTTTCTGAAGAAAGGTGAAAAAACTACTTATCCAGTTCCTTCAATAGAATGGAAGCGGAAGAAAGGTATTGGTAGGGTTCAACCTTTCTGGCAAATGGATGAAGTTTTAAACAATACCATAAGAAAAAATACGAAGGCAATACCAGTTGTTTCAAAGAAAATTACTTCTTCTTGGCAAACTGCATCAACAACAGAATTGAAGGTTTATTCTCAAGTCAAGGGAAGAAATTCATACAGGGCTTATACCGGAGCTTTTACTACTCCATATGGAGTTTTTTGGTTGAAAGTAAAAGAGGTAAGACCAGATAAAAAATTATTTATTGAAAATATTTACGAAAGAGGAAAGTGGCAGATCAAATCTGTTTCTTCTTCGATTGAATCAGATCTAATATTTCCAGCAGTTAGTGGTGGCGAAATAACAAAATTTGGAATAAAAGATAGCTTCTGTCTTTTAATATCGCAAGATCCTAAAAAAAGGCGTGGTTATGATGAAGATTTTATTAGTTCAAAATATCCTTTAACCTATGCTTATCTTGTACAATTTAAAAATATACTTATTAAACGCGCTGCCTATAAGAAATATTTTTGTAAAGACGGGAAACCTTTCGCCCCTTTTTATTCGCAGTTTGATATTAGTGAATTGACATTTTCTCAATTCAGAGTTACATGGAAACAAATGGCATCAAAAATGTCAGCAGTAGTTTTATCAAATACAAAAACCGATTTTGGAATAAAGCCAATGATTTCAACTCACACAACGGCATTCTTTGTTGCTGATAACAAAAATGAGTCACATTATTTGTGTGCATTACTTAATTCAAATTTAGTTAATGATTTTATAAGCAGTTTTTCAGCAGCTGGACGCGGTTTTGGAACGCCTTCAGTAATGGAAAATCTTGCCATACCGAAATTTGACCCTAAGAATAAAATCCATATGAAGCTTGCAGAGCTTTCAGAAGAAGCGCATAATCGTGTTAAAAGAGATGCAGGTATTTCTGAAATAGAAAAGGAAATAGATTCTGAGGTAGGAAAACTATGGAACATAAAATAATATCCCCAAAAGATAAAACTTATTCTGAAAAATTGGCAAAACGTCTTAATCCTGATAACCAGCCAAAATTATATTATTCTGGTCCTTTGAATTTTTTAAATAAATTTA
>Ga0210016_1002348_pt1 | contig 17272 bp, 18 predicted proteins | sample CryGeyCG2014_300_FD_185454 | JGI IMG/M metagenome (GOLD analysis project Ga0210016, IMG submission 185454) | Groundwater microbial communities from aquifer - Crystal Geyser CG02_land_8/20/14_3.00 (SPAdes) (version 2) | ecosystem: Environmental > Aquatic > Deep subsurface > Groundwater | place... | reverse complement strand
AACGCAAGAGTATGTCCACTAAAATGTATCTTTTTTATAACACCCTCGGCACCTCTTAAAGGATATTTTAGTTTTGGTTCATAGACAATATGTTGAGCTAAATAATCACTTTTTAAGAGGAAATTTAACTTGCCAATCCCAAAAAATGTTTTTAGTGATGGTCTAACTAGGCCATGAAAACCATGTTCTTCAAACAACGATTGGAATTGTTCTAAGTCTTGCTTTAAAAAATAATGTTGACCTTGAGGTAAATTTTCGACTTGATAGATTCCGGATGATCTTTTTTCAATTTGGGCTGTCACGAAGCTATTATATCACATCACTTCATTTTACTAAAATAATAAAGAAAGATACCCTTTTAAAGGTCTTGAACTACATTTACAAATAATCTATACTTCTTTCAATTAAAAATTCCTAATATTATGATCTTTCAAGAAAAATTAGACAAAATTGTAGTAAAAAATAAGTCATTAGTTTGTGTTGGGTTGGACAGTGATGTAAAGAAAATTCCTGAACATTTAAAGATAAAAGAAAATGCTGTTTTTGAATTTAATAAAGCAATTGTTGACGCTACTCACGACCTTGTCTGTGCTTATAAACCTAAATCTGCTTTTTACGAAGCCAATGGAGACGAAGGGCTTAAACAACTAAAGTTGACGTTTGATTATATTAATAAAACTTATCCAGAAATTATTACCATTTTGGATGCTAAAAGAGCAGATATTGGAAATACTAATAACGGATATATTAAATATGCTTTTGATTGGTTAAACGCCGACGGGATCACGCTTCATCCATATTTAGGAAGAGAAGCTTTAAAACCATTTTTGGAAAGGGCAGATAAAGCCTCAATTATTTTATGCAGGACTTCCAACAAAGGCGCAGGAGAATTTCAAGATCTTCAAATCCAATCACTATCTCGGCACGATCGTACAAAGATAGTAAAGCCTTTATATCAAATTGTGGCAGAAAACGTGGCAAAAAAGTGGAATAAGAATAAAAACTGTATGTTAGTGGTTGGGGCTACTTATCCGGACGAATTAAAAGAAGTCCGTAAAATAGTCGGGGATATGACATTTTTAGTTCCCGGAGTTGGAGCTCAAGGTGGCGATGTTGAAAAAACAGTCAAGGCAGGATTAAATTCTAAAGGTTCAGGAATGATAATTAATTCTTCTCGAGGAATAATTTTCGCTTCATCCGGTCCCGACTTTGCCGAAGTTGCCCGCCGTGAAGCAATAAAACTAAAAGAAGAGATAAATAAATACAGATAACACTAAGCCAAAGACTTTTTCAAATCCAAAAAATTGCTTTGTATATTTGAAAAACAATCTTTACATTCGACTAATATTCGACTATAATTAGACTAATGTTTGAACCAAAATTTGTTATTACAAACAAACTTCTTGAGAATATAAAAAAAATCAGTTCAATGGTGAGTGGATTTAATAATCGCCGTTTTCCTGATCCGGTTTTGGTCGAGCTCAGAAAAAATGCAGAAGCGACTTCAACCCATGCATCGACCGGAATTGAAGGTAATCCTTTGCCACTAACTGATGTTAAAAAGATTATAAAAAATCGGCCCGAACATATCAGGGATAGCGAAAGGGAAGTGTTAAATTACAACACGATTCTAAAAAAAATCAATGAAAAAATTGAAAAAGGAAATGTTAAAATTACCTTAAATTTAATTCTTTCAATTCATAAGGAAATTACCAATCAATTTTTACCTGATTTCAAGTCGGGTATACTGCGTACTGAACCGGTATTCGTAAATAATCCAATTATAGGCAAAACTATATATTGGCCACCAGATCAAAATGAAGTACCTAATCTAATAAACGACTTACTTGATTTTATAAATACTAATAAGCAAAAAATAGACCCCCTGATTATTGCCGGAATTTTTCATAAACAACTTGTCATAATTCATCCCTTCACTGATGGTAACGGTCGGACAACCAGGCTTTTAACAAAAATTTTGATGGTAGCGATGGGTTTGAATACATTTAACCTTTTTAGTTTTGAGAATTACTACAACCAAAATGTTAGTCGTTATTTTACTATGGTAGGTGTCAAAGGAAATTATTATGAAGTATATAAAAATATTGATTTCACCGAATGGTTGGAATATTTCACTGATGGAATAATTGATGAGTTGTTAAGGGTGGAAAATATTCTTCCAAATATAAATATTAATCCTCAAACACGATTATTACCTTACCATCAAAAAATACTCAAATATATTCAAGAAAATGGTTTTATTACGGATGATGATTATTCAAAATTAACAGATCGTGCAAAGGCAACTCGACGACTTGATTTGAATAAATTGATTAGTTTAAAATTAATAGAACGCATAGGTAAAGGTAAGCAAACACATTATAAATTGAAAGAAAAATAATATGACCTTTCAAGAAAAATTAGATAGGATCGTTAAGAAAAATAAGTCGTTGGTCTGTATCGGGTTGGATCAGAACTTACTTTCGTTCAACAAGACCATTATTGAAGCCACCCATGACCTGGTTTGTTCTTACAAGTTGAACACTGCCTTCTATGAAGCTATAGGACATGAAGGGATAAATGCTTTAAAAGACACTTGTGATTACTTGGTAGAAAAATACCCGGAAATTCCGATCATCATTGATGCCAAGCGGGCTGATATTGGCAACACAAACAAAGGATATGTTCAATTTGTTTTTACATACCTTGGGGCTGACGCCATAACCGTTCATCCGTACCTGGGAGAAGAGGCTATAAGACCTTTCTTAGATTGTAAAGATAAGGGTGTTATCGTATTATGTCGAACCTCAAATAGCGGAGCAGGAGAGTTTCAAGATTTAAAGGTTTCCGGCAAATCTTTGTATAAAATCGTTGCAGAAAACGTTTCAAATAAGTGGAATATCAATAAAAACTGTATGTTGGTAGTTGGAGCCACCTATCCTGCTGAACTCAAAGAAGTACGTAAGATAGTCGGGGATATGACTTTGCTTGTTCCGGGGATTGGAGCTCAAGGAGGCGATCTTGAGGCAACGCTTTCGGCGGGATTAAATTCTAAAAAACAAGGACTGATTATTAATTCTTCCCGAGGAATTATTTTTGCCAAAAATCCAAGAGACGAGGCGATGAAGTTGAGAAACAGCATCAACAAACAGTTGAACACCGAGGTCTAAATGGTAGATTAGAGCTTAATGAAAGGCTAAAGAAGATTTACAGGTTAGAATTAGCCGACCAGTGCCCAGTTTTTTCCAATTCCTTCTTATCATAATCCCAAAAATTATTCATTAAAGATTCAGTAACCGCGCCGTCGCCGACGCCGACGCCGGCCACATCCTCCGCCATTTTCTTCCGAAAGAATAAGGGTTATTGTAATAGGAATCTTCTATAGGTGGGCTCACGATTTGGAATAAACTTCTCTTTATTAAACCAAGTTTTACCTTCTTTTACATCAAATTCTTTCACTATTTTAAACCCGGATTTTGTAAAAAGCTTTTTATAATAGGGGACAGTAAAACAGTATCTTTCTAGGTTTTCTTTAAACATAAATATATGAGGTGAGCTTTTATTTATTGGTGCTTTTTCCTGATCAACCCCGTAACGCGATGATTCGTACCGCGAATCAACAACAACAGAAATTAACACCAATCCGTTTAATTTTAAAATTCTTCTAATTCCATACATTGCTTCCTGGTTTTGTTCATGGTTGGAATTAAAATTAAGCCTGAAGTCGTTAATTACTAAATCAAAAGAGCTTGGAGTGAGACGTGTTTTTCTTATGTCGTCATAAATTGTTTCAATATGTTCTATACCCAGTTCAAAGATTCTTTTTTGGTGAATCTTTATAGCCCGATCGTCAAAATGACTAAATATTATTCTTGCTCCAATCTTATTGTTTGAAAGCCAGGAAGATATTGTATCGACATTGTCATGAGAGTAAGAATTAATTACCAGAATCATCAGTTCTTTAATATCTTTCAAAGACGAATCAAAATATTTAGTTATGTTTTCTTTTTTGATGGATTTAAAAAGATCGGAGAGTGTTTTTCTTATATTGGTTGTATCGTTCATATACTTTAAATATTCTTCATGTGGGTGAGTGCCTTCAGATTTGATCGTTGGAGTACTCCTTATTATCTTGAAAGGAATAGTCCAGGATTGTGAAAATATTATTCCGCGATTTCTAAAAGTAGATATTTTATAAGGAGCAACCAATTTTTTTCTTAAAAGGTAGATGACTTTATCAATCATGTAATCTGAATATTTTTCCAGCCAAAGATTACCCCATAAAGCTTTGGCGATATCGTCTCTTTTAACTAGTTTATTTATTTTATCAAGCAACAAATTAAGAACTTTCTCTTCAGAAAGCGTCAGTAGGGAATTATCTCGAACAACCATACTACAGGCTAACAAAAAGTCAGATACAAGTCAAGTTAATTTAATAACTATCCTATAGAATACTCGATAATATGAGAAATCAAGAAGTTCCTGTCAAAACTCAAATTCCCCATCTATCTTTTTTGAACGAGGAAATTAAAAAAAATTCAGGTATGTCAACAACTGATATTTTTAATAATCCAAGATTCGTTGCCAATAATTTTTTAGAGGAATTAAAAAACTCTGCTCAAAATGGATTTAATAAAAGGTATTTTTTTGGCGAAGTGCTGAGATTATTAGGTTGGTTTGCGAGTAGAACGATAACGATTAAGCAAAATAGTCTATATCACTTTAATAAAAGTATGACTGGTGAAAATAAAGATTTATTGATGGAATATTTGATTAAAGATTATGATTCTTCCAGGGAGTTAATGTTGAAAGGGATCATGGATTATTCATATTTTGCATTTCCTAACGAAATTCGACTTAATTGGGTCAATGAATGGGTAATACAAAATAAAAGAGAACATACCAAAACGGGGGACGATAGTTTAGCTTGGGGTGAAACTATCAGACTTAATGTTGGTCCAAAAAAAGAAATTATTTTTGAAGGTAGGGGAAGATCATTAAGAGAAGGATCTCAAAAAATTCCACACTATATCTATCAAAGGGATTTTTCTCATTATCCCGATCCAGTTGCGTATGAGGAGATTTACTATCGAGATAACCGATTACCGCTTGCTTCAATGTCAAATTCTTTTCATTCAACAAATAGTGATAAATATTCGAATGTCGCATTACCCGGAATCCAGATACTTGTCCGTTCAAATAATCCTAAGTACGCATATGTCTTAATAAATTTTGATTCTAAAGGAAATGTTGAAAAGCATAATATTGATTCAGATCCGTTTTTTGAAGGCGATAAAAAGAAAATTCAAGAAATGTTGCTTAGAACTGGGGTACCTGGTGAAAACGAGTTTAAAGATTTGGACCCAAAATTGCTCAAAGAAACTTTTATCCAGTTTGCGAGTGAAGGAAAAGAAATCGGACATGAATTTTATCAAGCAATAATAGGCGAAAAGTATATTGAGCCTAAAATAGAATTGCCAAAAACAGTTAACCCGATCACTCGTGACGAATGGAACAAGATATTTAGCCACTACGATAAGATATCTTTACCTTTCTTAAATACAAATATTAGTCAAGCAAGAAGAAAAATAATTCGAGCAAGAATAAAAAAACTTGATGAATCAGGAAAAAAAGCTGCAATCGATTTATTATTACAGGCGGTGAATCAATATATTAATGAATACTTCGTTTTTTTCAATTTAAAAATTATGAGTCAAACAGGAGAATTTTCTTCATACAGAAATGTTTTTCAAGCAATCAAAGAATTAAAATTAGCAATAGCTGATTTAGAGCGATATGTAGAAGAATCAAGGGAATTGATTGGGAAAAGCGATCGTATTAAAAGTTGGATAGTTGAAACGGATGAATCATTAAAGTCACAGATAGAAGCTTTACGAAAAACTTTAAATTTACCATCAGGTTTTAATGACATTTCATGGCTACATGGCGAAAATCACGGACCGATTCTAGGTGTAGATTATTTTCATTTAAATGGAGAAACTGGAAAAATAGATTATCGTAAACCAATTGAGAAAGATCATTATCAGTATTTATCTAGGATATCTTCAGATCCAATTTATGAAAAAGAAACGAACCCACCAGATCGATTAGTGGAGACTTTAAGTTTAAATAATCGTTACGACTCTAGAATCTCTCTATATTATATTCAGAATCCTTCTGGAAAAATAACAAGAAGAATCACTTTAACGACAGTATCGAGTAATGATGATTTTCCTGAAACATATTTCACTTTTTATGAGGACGGAAAGTTTGATATTGGCCATGGAGGAACAGGCGGAAATCCAAAGATTGTTGAAGAAAGTAAACAAAAATTGATTAAAAATGGTTTTGTATCTGAGACAGAAATCCAGCTAAATGTTGATTTTAATAAAACGTGGGAGGCTTTTATTGAAAAGGCAAAGTCTGGAATTGTACCTACCAATATTTTTGATGTATTGATACTTCAATAACAATCTGATAACATTTTTGAATGTTTGTGCCAAATACAAAAATCCTCGAAAATTATGCCAAGGTGATGATTGATTTTATAATTTTTTCAAATTATTGACAGTATTTAGTTTGTTTGGTATATTGTTAGCAATCATGATGGTAGGACTACCAAAGGGTTTCGTCCCTAGGGAATGCCTACCTTTTTTTGTACTCTAATTTACTTCGCAAAAAAGAAATATTTAAAATAAATTGACTAAATTTTCTTAGCAGAGAAGAATACTTTAAAAATCACCATCTCCAGATACTAATATTGCTTTATCATAATTTGGAAATTCAATCGTTGAATAAAGTATTAATTCTGCATCAATATTTCCCTTTATTTTTTTATTGTGCTTTTCCAGCTTAACAACGGGTTTATAAATTAATTTATAACCGATTATTTCTAAAGAATTATAAAGATTGTTATTCTTTGGAATATATCCAATAAATATAAATGTTTTTTTGACGATAGATATAACAATTGTATTTCAAGTTTATTTTTGCTACCATTTCTTGTCTATGTTTACTCCTTCTCAAAAAATCCTCGAAAATTATGCAACTGTAGACAATCAATAATTGAACTCCTATAATTTACTTTGATGACCAAGTTTATTAGTATAAAAAGAGCTCAAAACGATGCATGGAAAATATATGATTCTTGGAGGAAAGCAGGTGGTATTAATTGTCCGGCTTTTAAAAGTAAAGTTCAAATTAGTTTACTTGGTTGGAGACATTTAATAGGAGCGACTGGCCATAAAAAAAGAATTTCAGACGATGTCTTTCGTCGATTAAAACTTCTTCCTTACGTTAAAACAATTATTGAAAACTCTAAATTAATTCAAAATATTAAAAAGAAAAAGAATCAAACGTATTATGCTTTGGAAGGAATGTTAGAAATAGAAGAAAACAACAAAAAAGCATTAAGAAAAATTCGAGTGATTATCATTGAAGACTTCAAAAAGAATAAAATATTTTTATCAGTAATGGACAAAAAGTAAATGGTGCCTCACGCTTAGGTTTTTAGGACGTTAGCGTCATGGAGAGTAAAAACTCTCTCACCATTAGTATTCTATTACATTATAATAATGATTTCAACCTACAATTATGATTTTCGACAAAGTAGTCATTCAGTCAGGCAAAGGTGGGCAGAAAATTGACGTCACGCCTCTTCTTCTTGATCCTGATAATTTTTTCGGCGACCATGAAGTCGATCATTTGGTTAAATTCAAAGATACCTACACAAAAATCATCGGTAAATATCACGGACAGTTTGGAGAATGGAAGCTAAAAGATTTGGAAAAAAATCAGATATTTATCTTAGAAAATTATTATGATAACGCTAAATATTTGATGGATAAGGTTAATAAGATTGCCCAGAAAATCGTTTTTAACTCAGTCTTTTATCACGATACCGGAATTGCTAAAGAGTATTTTGAACTTGCTAAAGAAGGGTACGGGTTACTTACTAAACATGAAAAACAGTTTAAGATCGAAGACAAAAATATTCCAGCAATTAGTCTTGAGCGAGCAGGTCTAATTACAACCAGACTGACACTTGGAAAAAGTCAGAACGCTAAACTTAAAAATGAAATTAGAGTGGTTACTAAGCGAACTCATTTAAAAGGGGAGCCAACAACTAATTTGTCAGTAACCGTTCTATGGAGGGATAAAGAGAAATTAAGACAAATTAATAATCAACCCATCTTGATTAGTGATTTCGTCAATCCGGCTAGTGGTGCTTCAAGTGCGGCTTTTGTTCTCGCCGCCGAAAAACTGGGAGTAAAACCAAGCAAGATCTTTCACCGCTCCGTTAGTTTGACTCAAGCGGGGGTTTTATTAATGAAAAAAGCCTTAACCGAGATGGGGATAGAATCTGTCTTCTACAGCGTTGGCGTTGCCTCAGAATTAAGTCCTAATTACTATCTAATCGGTAATCGGGCCGTCGCCGACGCAGGGCATATCCTAAGACATTTTTTACCAAAAGAATAAGTATGATTTATTTCTCAACTTGCTTCATTCCGAGCTCCTTAGCTTTTTGGCGATAGAAGATTTTCAGTTCTTCAAGCGTGAGAGGTTTGATCATTCTTGGCATGGAGTCAAATTTTTCGACACTTAAAAAATCTGTTGATAGGGACCATGGATCAATATCCATACGACATTTTTTTCTAGCTCCTTCGATCAGATCCCAAACTGTATAATGTTGGGAAATATAATAATAATCAACAAAATCTTTGACGCTCAACCGATCGTTTATAGCGGTTATCTTATTGACAGCAATATCCATAAAACTATCGATAAACAATCCTTTATCTTTCGAACTTATTTTTAATCGTTGATCACTCGAATAAACAAAATCAATTTTAAGAATATTTACGGGAGAATACTCTAAAAAATACATATCGACTATTTCTGTACGTTTTACTTTATAATTAATTTTTAGATTTTTACTTAGCTCTTTAATAAATCCTAAAATAATTTGATGATCGTATTTAACATCGGTGAATAAATCAATATCATCAGAATATCGATGATGTAAATAATATTCGCTTAGTGCAGTTCCACCTGTAAAATAAAAATTTTCGCAAATATATTTATTTTTTCTTATTTGATCCAGGCACTCTTTTTGCTCTGCTGTAAGGATTGATATTTTCCCCATATTAGTAATTCTAATAGACGACGACAATTTTCGTAAAGATCCAACTTATCCCAATATTTCTTCACTAAAGAAAGTTTAATTTTTTCTTTTCCTGGTCCATAATTAATCATTCGTTCTAATATTTTAATTCTACCTTCTTCAGTTTTTTCCAATTCCTTTTTATCATAATCCCAGAGATTATTCATATAAAGATATTATACTATCTTTTTTAAATAACCTTTGTCCCAAGTTTTTTAGCTTGAAGTTTAAAGAAAGTTTTTAATTCTTCTATGGTAAGGGGTTTGAGCATCTGTGGAAGAAATTTAATTTTTTCTGCGTTCATAAAATCTCCGCCTAAGGAGATCAAATCAAGTTCAAGTTTAAACTTTACTCTAACTATTTCAATCAAATCCCAGATAGAGCACTTTTCTTTTAAGATGAAATAAAGGTCAACATAATCCTTGGGCTCTTCAGTTAAATTTAAAAGCAATAATTTATTGGCGCCAATATCTTTTGGACTATCGATTTCAATTCCTTGGTAAATCAAATTTTTATCAACTCTCGGATAGGGAAAGTTGAGAAAATCTACCTTGAGTGTTTCTTCACCTTTTTGTAATTCAAACCACATCACCATTTCTTTTTTCGTCATTTTCACGGATGTTTTTAATTCAGATGCAATTAAATTTATGAATTTAATAATAATATTTTTATCAAATTCTTTTTCTGAAAAAAAATCTAAGTCTACGGAGTAACGATGATTAAGATAAAAAACGCTTAAAGCAGTTCCTCCGCCAAAATAAAATATTTTACTTAAAGTTTTTTCTTGAGAAATCTTGTCAAAAACTATTTTTTGAAATGGAGTAAAGCCTATTTTTCCCATATGATAAATTTGAGAAAATTTTTCCTACCTGGATCAAGTTTTAATTTATTCCAGTACTTTTTAACTTCATCGACTTTAATTTTTTCTTTATCTTTCAAGTAAACCCCGAAATTTATGATTCGTTCTAATATTTTAATTCTACCTTCTTCAGTTTTTTCCAATTCCTTTTTATCATAATCCCAGAGATTATTCATAATAAATATATTATACTATTATTCTTATGTTTACCCCAGATAAAAAAATTCTTGAAAACTACGCTAAAGTGATGATTGATTTTGCTTTGGGCAAGGGGAAAGGGGTACAAAAAGGTCAAGTGGTTTATCTTCAATATGATTCGGAAGCTCTTCCTTTAGCACTTGCCGTCTATAAAAGAATTTTGGAAAAAGGAGCTCATCCGATGGTCAAGGGGATTGAGGAAAGTTTTCAGAAAACGATGTATGAAGTGGCCTCCGACGATCAATTAAAATTTTTTCCCAAAGAATATACCAAATCGTTAGTCAATACTATCGATCATCGGATATATTTAATAGCTCCAACTAATCCATTTTTACTAAAAGATGTCGAACCAAAAAAAATTATGGCCGGCAATAGTGGTGATAAACGGTTGCTTCGAAAATGGCTTTTTGAAAAAGAAGATCAAGGAAAGTTGACTTGGACACTTTGTCTTTACGGGACCGAAGGGATGGCGCGAGAGTCAAATCTTTCTTTAAAAGATTTTTGGCAGGAGATAATTAATTCCTGTTTTTTAGATACAAAAGACCCGATTAAAGTTTGGGAAAAAACTTTTGAAGAGATTAATGAATTAAAGAAAAAATTAAATAATCTGCCGGTTGATACTTATCATATGGTTTCTGAAAAAACGGATCTCTATATAAAACTTGGGGAAAAACGTCGTTTCCAGGGTGGGGGAGGGGCGAATATTCCTTCATTTGAAATCTTTACTTCCCCAGATTGGCGGGGTGTCAATGGAAAAATATTTTTTAACTTTCCACTTTACCGTTATGGAAATATCATTAAAAATATTCAATTAGAATTTAAAGACGGAATAGTTGTTAAAGCAACGGCAGATAAAAATGAAAAACTTCTTCGAGAGATGATCTCTCAAAAAAACGCTAATAAAATTGGAGAATTTTCTCTTACCGATAAAAGATTTTCTAAAATTGGAAAGTTTATGGCCAATACTCTTTACGATGAAAATTTTGGCGGTGAATTTGGTAATTCTCACATAGCGGTTGGTACTTCATATCACGATTGCTATACCGGCCACGTCAAAAAAATGGAAAAAAAAGATTGGGAGGCTCTTGGGTTTAATGAATCAGTCGAGCACTGTGACATCATAAATACTAATCCAAAGACGGTGACGGCGATTATGAAAGACGGTTCAAAAAAAGTAGTTTACAAAGACGGACAATTTGTGATATAACTACCATATGCGGCTTTTAAATATTTTAAAAGAGAACGACATTATCAAGGTATCTCCGAAAGATAATCTTTCCCGCGTTTTAGCTAAATTATCGACTTCGCACGACGCTGCCTTTGTTTTTGATGATGAGGATAAATATTTGGGGGTTGTCAGTCCATATTTTACGATGATAAAAACATCTCTCCCAGCTAATGCTAAAATTGAACACTGTCTGACTCATCCGGCGAAAGTTTATCTTAACTATCCCTTGTCAAAAGTTTGCCAATTATTTATTGAGTCGAAGATTCATTATCTGCCAGTTTTTGACAAGGAAGAGAAATTTTTAGGAATAATTTCGGCCCGTCGAATTTTATCTTATTTTAAAGATCTGTCAATTTTTAAAGTTGGTATTGAAAAAATAATTAATAGGAGGTGGCAGGGAGTCGTGACAGTATATGACGATGATACGATTGCTCAGGCAATTAATCTGTTTAAATCTAAAAAAATTTCTAAATTGATAGTCGTCAATCATGAAAGAAAACTTAAAGGAGTATTGAGCTATTATGACTTAATTAAATTAATGATCAGTCCAAAATATTCAGGCAGTTTTCATACAAATCTGGTAAAAAATTTTTCGAAAAGTTATGTTCTGACTCTTTCAAAGGAAAATCATTTGATTGAAGCAATCAATTTAATTATCAATAAAAAAATCGGAAGCGTGATCATTACGGATAAAGAAAGACGTCCAATAGGGATAATTACCACAAGGGATATTCTTCGCCTCTTTATCGATAATGAAAAATTTGCTTTTATAAAAACCCTGGATCCTTTTAAAAATGTATTTAAGAAGTAATTATTCAAACTCAGGTAAATTCTGGAGAACTTCTTTAAGATTATTATATTTATATTTATAAGGAATATTCTTATCTAAAAAATTTGTTATCCAAAAAACTTTTATCCTTCGACTTCGCTCAGGACTAGATTTTAATTTTTGAACGATGTCCCAGTTGTCTTCAACATAAATATCAAGATTTAATTTCTTAATCATTTTTTCTTTAAACTCATTCGGTTGCAGATCATTTTTATTTTGATAACAATTTTCGAATATTAAATCTGAATTAATTTTTCTTAACCAATTTTCATAATCTTTTTTTAAAAAACTATATCGTCCGGTCACAATGTAGGCCTCGATTTGTTTATTTTCCACTAATTTACGGATATCCTTCAAAGCGAAATCAGGTCTAAAACTGGTTTTGTGAAGAAGATAAAAAAGAAACTGTTCAATCTTTGAATTGGGAAAATAAAAAGATTCCGACTTTTGTTTCAAAAAAAATGATTTAAGAGGCTTAAGCAACTTGGCAATCGGCCGAACAAATCTGATTGGATTGTAAAGTATTACTCCATCCATATCAAAACCTACTTTTAAAAGTTTATTCATATTATTTAATAACTAAATATGATAACATATTAAATTATGAAAATACTAATTACCGGTGGAGCAGGTTTTTTAGGTCTTCATTTAGCACAATATTTTTCAAAGAAAAAATTTCAGGTTTATCTTCTGGATATTGCTGATTTTAATCAAAAAGAATATCCAAAAAATTGCCACTTCATAAAAGCTGATATTAGAAATAAAACTTTGATGTATCGATACATCAAAGGAATGGACTATGTCATTCACGCCGCCGCCGCTCTTCCACTTTGGAAAAGTAAAGATATTATGGAGATAAACGTTGATGGTACTATAAATATTTTGAAAGCATCTTATCAAAATAAAGTCAAAAGATTAATTTATATTTCATCAACAGCAGTTTATGGAGTGCCAAAAAAACATCCGATTTATGAGTCTGACCTAAGAGTTGGAGTTGGTCCTTATGGGCAATCAAAGATTGAAGCAGAAGATCACTGTTTTAGGTTTATAAGAAAGGGTTTAAATGTCACAATTATTCGACCGAAAACATTTTTGGGGACTCATCGATTAGGAGTATTTGAAATTTTATTTGATTGGATTTATGATGGAAAAAAGATACCGGTAATTGGCTCTGGTAATAATAGATATGAACTTTTAGATGTTGATGATCTGTGTGAAGCTTGTTATTTGTTTACTCAAAAAAAATCGAAAAAATATAATGATGTTTTTAATATTGGTGCTGAAAAATTTACAACTGTTAAAGGCGATTTTGAAACAATGTTTGATGTCTTAAATTCTAAGTCAAGAATATTTGCTACTCCGGCATTTATTGTTAAAAAAATTCTATGGCTTTTTGAAAAATTGAAATTATCTCCCTTGTATCAATGGGTTTATGACACTGCTGATAAAGATTCCTTTGTCTCAATCGATCGATTAATTAAGACATTAAATTGGCATCCACGTTATTCAAATTCCGATGCACTAATAAAGTCTTACAAATGGTATTTAAAAAATTATCAAGAAATTAAATCCCGTGGGAGTGGTGTCACTCACACCGTCGGCTGGAAACAGGGGATACTCGGGGTAATAAAAAAATTTATGTAATAATTTAATCCCAAATTTTGTATGAAAATATCAATAATTGTTCCATTTTATAATGAAGAAAATTATATTGGAAATGCGATTGATAGGATAATCTCATCAGACACTTTAGGTTTTAAAAAGGAAGTGATCTTAGTAGATGATGGCTCGACAGATGAAAGTGTAAAAAAAATAAAAAGAATAATTAATAATAAAAAATTTAATAATATTACTTTCGATCTTATTCAAAATAATAAAAATGAAGGCAAAGGATCTTCTTTAAAAAAAGGTTTTTTAAAATCTACCGGCGACATAGTTCTGGTTCAAGATGCAGATTTAGAATATAACCCTGAAGATTATCCACATTTGCTTGAACCGTTTATGAAAAATAATGCTGATATTGTGTATGGGTCAAGATTAATTTCAAATCGTCCCCATAGAGTTTTATATTTTTGGCATTATGTTGGAAATAGCTTTTTAACTATTTTTTCAAACATATTTACTAATTTGAATTTAACAGATATGGAAACAGGTTACAAAGTTTTTAAAGGAAAAATATTACGAAATATTGCAATTAATCTGATAAGTGAACGTTTTGGTTTTGAGCCTGAAATAACCGCTAAAATTTCTAATATCAAAGATATTAGAATTTTTGAAGTAGGGATTACATATCAGGGAAGAACTTATGCAGAAGGAAAAAAAGTTGGATGGACTGATGGTCTGAAAGCAATAGGAGAAATCATTAAATTTAATCTTTTTAACAAAAAATAATGAAAAAGAGTATTGTTATATTTTTTTTTATTATTTTTTTTTATTTATATAAAATTGGTGATATTCCAAATGGATTATTTGCTGATGAAGCAGAAATAGGTTATCGATCTTATCAATTGATTCATGGCGATTCGTCTTTTCTAGTTACACCATTTTTTTATCATCACTTTAATTATATTTTAGGTGCTTTACCAATTTACGCAACGAGTCCTTTTATTGCGATGTTTGGTCTTAGTGAATTTTCGGTTAGATTCAGTTCTGCTACATATTCAATTCTGACTTTAATAATTATTTACTTAATATTTAAGAAATTAAAAATAACTTATATTTGGCAATCTATTTTACTTTTTTCTTTTACTCCAATTTATTTTCATATCAGCAGAATTAATTTTGGCCATATGCCTTCTATATTTTTACTCTTTTTGGGTTACTTATTGTTTCTTAATTTAATTGAGAAACCTTCAATATTTCTTGTTATTAGTTCAGCTTTGATTATTTCAATAAGTTCCTATGGATATGGTACTTTTATGATCACGTCCCCAATATTTATGACGTTAATATCTATATGGCACCTTTTTAAATATCGACATTCCGTAATCAGAATAAAATCAATTATATTATTTATTGCCGTTTTTATTATTGGTTTTTTACCTATTCCTATAACATATTTTACTAATGCAGATTTTAGAATTAGAATTAATGAAAAGAGCGGAAATAAGCAAGAATCCACATATAGCAAAGTGTTATCTGTAATTAAAAATTATCCTAAATATTATTCAATAGATTATTTATTTACAAAAGGTGAAGTTGATATGCCGGGGGGATTCGTTAAACGACATTCTGTTCAAGGAAATGGGATTTTATTGTTAGTATCAGTTATTGTTTTTTTTGGTTCTTTTATTCACTTAGCAAGAATTAAAAATAAATTCGACAATCCTATCCTATTATTTTTAATAATATTATCAATATATCCAATTTCTGATATATTGTTTACTGATTTAAATAAGCCACCTTATACTTTTGCTGTTTTTAGTCTCCTTACTTTATGTTTACCATTATTGATAAGCTATGGTTTTGAAGGGCTTTTTTCTAGGAAATATAAAATCATTATTTATTCAATAAATATTATCATATTAATTCAAGCAGTTTTATTTTTAAATAATTATTATAAATATCCTTTATATTCTTCAGATTATTGGGGATGGCAATATGGACCAAAAGAGATTATTTCTTATTTTAAAGAAAATAATAAAAAATATGACGAACTTTATATGATCGGCGATTTTAACGCTCCAGATATTTTTAAAAAATTTTATGACCTGGAAAATAATTGTAAAAATTGCTTTATTGGTGGAAAAGACAGATATGACATTAATAAAAAACAACTATTTGCTTTGACACCTACAGAGCTTGAGAAAATTAGTTGGAAATATCATATACAAAAAGTTATCAAATATCCAAATCAGCGCACGGCATTTATAATCATTAAACATTAATATTTTTTAAATATTAAAATTTTAGGGTGATCGTATACTGTAAATGATTCGTCGGCGGAATCATCTTTAATTTGAAATTTAAAATTAAAAATTTGAAAACCAGGATAAACAGAAATCTCTGCAACTTTTCTAAAAGGTAATTCATCATTGAATAATTCATGATAATACTCAGCTGTTTTCGGATAGCAGGATTTATATTTTTTGCAATCATCTAATTTCTGTAGCGGAATATATAATCTGTTTGATGCGATTATAATATAATCAGTTTTTGTGAGTTTTTCATTCAATACTTTCCATTTGTTTTCATCGTCTGGTTGCTCATATAGAGTCATTTCTTCGTAGTTATATTTTTCTCCACCATATATGGGTACCCGGTCATCCCAGTGTTCGACTGCCAAAGTTTTACCTTCTGGAATATTTTTAATTATCCAATCTGTTGCCGCAATCCTTGTGTGAGTTTGTGAATATATATTATTAAACATTAAGCACCAAACTAAAGAACCAATAATTAAAATAATTCCAATAAATCTAGATCGTTTATAAAATTTATATAAACCATATCCAGCCAAGATTGCAAAAAAAGGATAAAGAGGAAGCATATAACGCATAAATTTGACAGCCGAACGGCCGATTATTAAGAAATACACAAGATAAATTGCAAGAAATAAAATCCGAAATCCGAAATCCGAAATCCGAAACAAATTAAAATTTTTAAATTTTAAATAAAAAAATAAACCAATCAAACTTAAAATTGATATAACCGGTCCTAATCCCCACAAAAAAATATTTTTAAGATAATAAAGATAGGGGAGAGTTCCAACATATTGAAGGGTATAAGGAAAGATATACGAATTGGAATTCATTTCCAATTGAGCCTTAATATCAGAAATAAATCTTACATGCTCAAAATATGCATAGGGCATAAATACAAAATGAAAAATGAAAAATGAAAAATGAAAAATAAACAAACTAAATACTAAAGTTTTCCATTTTTTTAAATTCATTAATAACAATAAAATTACTATCAAAGGATAAAAAATTATTGCCGTAAACTTTGTGGCCATCATTGAAGCAAAAATTATTCCGATTAAAAAATTTTTTTTAATTG
>Ga0210016_1002340_pt1 | contig 17285 bp, 12 predicted proteins | sample CryGeyCG2014_300_FD_185454 | JGI IMG/M metagenome (GOLD analysis project Ga0210016, IMG submission 185454) | Groundwater microbial communities from aquifer - Crystal Geyser CG02_land_8/20/14_3.00 (SPAdes) (version 2) | ecosystem: Environmental > Aquatic > Deep subsurface > Groundwater | place... | reverse complement strand
TGATATTTATAAGACCTTCTACCAACCCAGAAATCTTGAGGTTTCGACCTCTCAGCTTTTAACCATCTCGATTGATCGGATAAATGCAAACACAAATCTTGGAGCAAAAGGTGGAAGCGGAGGCGGAGGCGGAGGAGGAAATGAAACTTCCAGAAGGAATTTTCCCGATACTGCATATTGGAATCCAACTCTTAAAACCAACAATGAGGGTAAGGCAGAAGTTGAAATTCCGCTTCCTGACAACCTTACAACATGGAGGCTAGCAGCAATTGCCAACTCGAAGGAAGCAGCTTTCGGTTCAAAAGTATCAGAGGTTACCGTGAGTCGTGATGTATTAATCAGACCTTTCCTGCCCAGATTCCTTTCTATTGGGGACGAAGCAAAATTGGGTGCAATTGTGGTAAATACAAGCGGGGACACACAAACTCTTACAGCAAAAATTGAAAGTGATGGTTTACAAATTACTGATGAGAAATCAAAACAGCTAGTATTAGCCGACGGAGCTCAAGAAAAACTTACTTGGGTGACAGTGGCAAACAACGTTGCCTCAGCTAAGATTAGACTGGTAGTTGAAGGTGCAGATAAGACTACCCAAGATGCAGTCGAAATGACCTTGCCAATTAAGTCATATAGCGTTCCTGAAGTGGTAGCAACATCAGGTCAGGCAAAGGATACCGCTTCTGAAAAAATCGTATTACCCAAGGAATTAGATCCAATGCAGGGCGCAGCGAGTGTAAGTTTTTCACCTTCTTTAGGCAGCGATAGTATTAACGCACTACCATATCTTTTAACTTATCCTTATTACTGCACAGAACAAATAACCAGCAGGCTTTTGCCTGCAGTTTTCGTACATAGAATTCTGCAAAATGCGAAAATCGATAAAAGCGGTTTACTTGAAACAAAGCAACTTGTTGATGTAATCAACGACGGTATTCAACGACTGAACAACCAGCAACATGCGGATGGTGGTTGGGGCTGGTGGATTGAATATGAAAGTGATACCTTCCTGACGGCATATGCCTTCTTAGCTCTCTCTGAAGCGAAAATGGACAATTTTACCGTAGCTGATCAGACTCTAAAACGGGCACAGAACTATCTGGAGAGTCAATTGTCCAGAGGTGGGAAAGAATTGTCTCTATATACTCAAGCATATATTCTTTATGTTCTAAAAGAAAGAAATGTGAATTTGTCTTCTTATGCTTCTAATCTGTTTGACCGGCGTTTTGAACTCTCTTTAGAAGGAAGGTCGTATCTTGCATTAGCTATGAAAGATATTTCTGGTATGGACAGTAAGGCAAAGCGGCTTTATGCTGAGTTGATAAGTCTTGGTAAGAAAACAGCTACCACAACTCACTGGGAAGAGCCTAAAAGTGATTATCGTATCATGGGTAGCAATACTACGGCCACCGCAAGTATCCTTGAAGCGATCACCCGGTTTGACAAAAATAACCCCCTTATTTCGGAAGTAGTAAGATATCTGATGTCTATAAGAACCGATAACCATTGGTTAACCACCCGTGATACCGCTGCTGTAATCAAGGCAATTTCTTCCCAGCTTCTGGGCAAAGGAGATCAGAAAGTCAATGAAAATTATCGGCTTGAGCTTAATGGAAAAATACTGAAGGAAGGTAAGTTTACAAAAGATGATCTGTTAAAACTACAGGAATATGTAATATCCATTTCCGACTTCAATATCGGGGGAGAAAGTAATTTAAGGATTACCAAAAGTGGCGAAGGTAACCTCTATTACAACATCAATCTTAAATATTATCTACCATTCACAGAAATTAAACCTTTGGAACAAGGAATGGTTGTTGTAAGGGAGTTTGTAGATAGTAAAGGACATATACTTCCGATTGATACAATCAATGAAAATTCTGAAAGTTGGGTGCGTCTTATTATCGTTGCTCCTGAAGAAAGGCATTTTGTGGTTATCGAAGACATTCTACCAGCAGGCCTTGAATCAGTAAATGAAAGTCTTAAAAATGTCAGTGTTTTAAATAAAGAAAGACCAATCTTAAAAGAAGAAGGTAATCAACTTCTTTATTTTGAGCATAAAGAATATCATGATGACCGAACGACATTGTTTGCTAACTACTTACCCGCTGGTGTATATGAAATAAGCTACCGTGTGAGAGCTACTACACCCGGACGCTACCATCATCCTCCTGCTCAAGCGTATCAGATGTATATCCCTGATGTCTCAGGGCATTCTGAAGGTGGTTGGTTGGTAGTAAAATAAAACAAAAATTAGCTTCATGAGGTGCCTTATTTGACTAGCATTTCAATAAATGCCATTATCCTGAATTTACAGCCTGATTTGACAATTCAAACCTCGATTTCAGGTACTGTAGAAAACTATACTTAATAACATATGGGAAAGTAGCGAATTTCATCGCGTTTATTTCTCTATTTTCATGCTATAAGTTTCTATTAATTGCTACCAGTTACTATAGGGTTTAGTATTTTAATAGTTAAATATGATATAACTATAAGATAATGCAACATTTTGCGATTCAAACAATCAATAGATTATTCCTTGAAGTCTTCATAACCACCCTTAGAAAATACCAGTATACCCATAAAGATTTTTTACAACGAGGGATTAATTCTTTCGCATATGATCAGTATGATCTGCCTATTTTTGCCTATCGTTATCCAGCTTCAACCGCATTTGGGATTTTATTTCACCTATTTTTTCTAGGTAGAAAATTAAAACTGAAATTATTAAAACAAATATTTTCTGACGATTATATTCAAGAGCTATTTAGAATAAACATTCTTGAAAAAACTGATAGTGTTTCAGTACGATCAACAATATTTTTAATTCCATTCAAAACATACTATTTCGCATGTGATTTTATTTTACAGTTAATAGACCGATCGAATAACAGGAAACGGTCGAAATATGAATCTGTATATCCGATTGGATTAGATTCAATTACGCTAAGCGAAGTTTCAATAAAAAAACAATTTAATTCGGTGCTTGATTTAGGTTGTGGAAGTGGAATCTTAAGTATAATAGCTTCAGGTCATAGTAGATATGTTACCGGGATTGATCTTAACCCACGAGCTATAAATTTTTCTCAGTTTAACGCACTTTTGAATAATGTTGATAATTGTCACTTTATTTGTGGTGATCTCTATATCCCGATTAAAAATGAAAAGTATGATTTCATATTATCCAATCCTCCGTACGAAATATCTATTCATAAATCAAATTTGTTTCAAGATGGTGGAAAATACGGGTATAAAATTCTCCAAAAAATCATTGAAGGTGTATCAGCGCATCTTAAGAAAGGAGGTTTTTGCCAAATAATTACAAAAATACCAGAGTTTACTGATAAAACAAAAGCGCAGTTATTTAAAGAATGGGTTCATAATGATAATCTGCACGTGTTTTATTTAGAATTATATCGAAGGAGTATCTACCAATTGGCTTATGAAATTTGTTCAGACTCATTCTTTGGTACCACTAAGAAGAAAAGCTGCCGAAATTATTCCCACAGAGTTAATAAATTATTACATTTTCTTGATAAAATAAATCTTAAGAGTATGTCATCAGGGCTAATAACCATTACACACGATTCTTGTTTTAAATACGTTGAGCATATATTTGATGGCAAAAATATTCAAACAAATGAACTTACCTCAAAATTACAGGAAGTAGTTTATAAGCATTTTATATACTTTTTAGGATTTTATGGTTTAATATATCTCTTTCGAAGTTCACTTATAAACATTATTAAAGGAGTATTTCCTTTTTCATATAATTTTCTTAAAAAATTCTAAGTTATTGTTAACAGATTTAGTATTAATTTTTTTATAGGGTACTTATTTTTCCAACATTTCAATAAAAAGCCATTATTATCTAACTTCAGCTTGATAAAACAAGCTAAAATAAAAATCTAGTAAACATGAAAACCCTAATTAACCCCAAATAAATGATATACTGAAACAACTCAGGATTGTTCCAGCATAGACACATCTAATCAGCTTTGCTGTGATAAAAAGTTGCAAACCTGAGTAAGATGGGTATATATAATCACACCACTAATTTTACCCGGTATTTATGCATTAAGTTGTGATTTATAATACCCTGTTAACAAGTGAATTATGTTGTTTGGTCATTAATGCAGATAATTAGTTTAAGTTTCTGCAAATATTGATAAAATAGATATGATGGAAGGTAATCAAATAAAAAAACATTCAAATTATAATAATCAATTTTTCGGCCGTTGGGCATGGCTTTATGATTATGAAAAATATCTTCTTTTTCCATTAAGACAAAAAGCAGCCCGATTTCTTAACCTAAAGCCTCCACAAAAGATACTGGACGTTGCCACCGGTACAGGAGCCCAAGCCTTTGAACTGGCAAAATTAGGTCACGATGTCATCGGTATTGATTTATCACCTGAGATGTTGGTTCAAGCAAAGAAGAAACTATCACCAAGTCTTAAACTTAAATTTCAAGTGGCTGATGGTACGAAGTTACCTTTTATGGATGAATTTTTTGATGCAGCGGCGATTTCTTGGGGAATTCATGATATGCCTTATGAAATAGGGATTAGGGTCTTAATGGAAATGAAAAGAGTCATAAAGAAAAACGGTAAAATTCTAATTGTTGATTATATGAATCCACGGAAACATATTGTGGCTAAATTTACCCATCGGATTATAAAAATTTATGAAACAAAAAATTATTTACCTTTTATTAAAAAGGGTATTGAAGCCTATATTAATGTAACTAAAATGAAGATATTCAAAGAGTCAAACTATTTGGGAGTATGGGAAATAATAGTGTTGAATAAATAATATTAGTTATGATATTTATGACTCTTAACGGAAACATCCTCATTTGCGGATAATTTTTCCTGTAAATTTCACTGCTTCAAACCAAAGTATACTTATGCATGCTGCAATAAAAGATAACAATAATTCAACCGGATTAAGATATGTGAAATGGAAAAGGTTTACGAAAAATGGGATGTATATAACAACCAACAAAGCCAAAATTGCAAATACTGAAACGATAAGTAATGCCTTATTGGCTGATGAGATTATTTGAAATATATTTTTCTTCCATGAAAGGTTAGTGGCTATAAGCATCAGGTTTGCCATAACAAGAGTAGTGAATGTAATAGATCTTGCTCCCATTTCGTTCTTGTTCACATACAGATAATAAATATAAATAAGAAAAACGGATATCAGTATACTTAATCCCTGCAAAATACTTATAGTTATTGTTTTTCTGTCAAACATGGGTTTATATAGACTTCTGGGAGGCTTTTTCATAATATGATCTTCTTCTTTCTCCGATTCGAATACCGTTGAACAGGCAGGATCTATGATAAGTTCCAGAAAAGCTATATGTGCTGGAAGAAGAACAGGAGGAAGATTAAAAATCACAGGAAGAAGAGACATGCCGGCTATCGGTATATGCACTGCAAAAATATAACCCATAGCTCTTTTGAGATTGTCATAAATTCTTCTACCCAGACGGATTGCAGCGATTATAGAGGAAAAATCGTCGTTTAAAAGGACTAAGGATGATGCTTCTCTTGCCACGTCTGTTCCTCTTTCGCCCATAGAGATGCCTATATTGGCTGATTTGAGAGCTGGAGCATCGTTGACTCCGTCTCCAGTCATAGCTACGATCTCTCCATTTGCTTTAAAGGCGTTCACAATTAATAGTTTCTGCTCTGGTACGACTCTGGCAAAAATATTTACATTTTTTATTTTTTCCCGAAGCTCCATGTGATTGAGCTTTGACAACTCACTTCCGGAAAGATAATTATCAGGATTAACAAGTCCAATCTTTCTGGCAATATATATAGCAGTACCCGGATAATCTCCTGTAATCATAGCGACCCTTATACCTGCATTATGTGCTTCTTTTACCGCATCAGGTACAGTGGAGCGTATGGGATCAATAAATCCAAAAAGTCCGATAAATTCAAAATCATAGTCATGTTGCTTCTTGGGAAGGCCTGATTTTGAAAAAGATGCCTTAGCAACACCTAATACTCTTAGACCTCTTTCCGACATCTCTTTTACGCTGTCTAATGTCTTTTTTCTTATAGATTTTTCTGCATGGCAAAGATCAAGGATAGCTTCAGGAGCTCCTTTGGCCGCGATCACAAAATCTTTCTTATCTGGAGATTGCCAGACATGAGAAAGGGCCAAAAGTTCTTTGGATAAAGGATATTCTTTTACCAGATTCCAGTTGATATGGATGTGTTCGGTATTCTTAAGGTATAGTTCACCCATTTTTTTGATCTCTTTTTCGACAGGATCAAACGGATCTCTTTGACTTGCCAAAATCCCATATTCCAAAAGATTATGATGTTTTTCAGGAAGTAAGGTTGAGGCGAGATCACTTAATTCATAATAAGAATTTTTAGAAAAAAGACAGGTTAATTTCATCTGATTTAAAGTAAGAGTACCTGTCTTATCGACACATAGAACTGTAGCTGCTCCCAATGTTTCTATCACTGCCGATCTTCTGGTCAGGACTTTTCTTTTGGATATTCGCCAGGCACCAAGGGTCAAGAATATTAGAAGAACAACGGGAAATTCTTCCGGAAGTATCGCCATGCTCAAAGCCAGTCCGGATAAAAACCCCTGTAAAAGATTACCTTTTATTAAGCCATAAATCAGAACGATTAGGATACATAACGATAAACCAATAATACTGACAGCCTTTACAATTTTTGCAGTTTCTTTTTTAAGTAAAGTGTCTTCCTCCTTTATCGTCTCCAGAGCTTTTCCGATCTTGCCCATTTGGGTATAAGCTCCGGTATATATTACTTGGGCCATACCTCTTCCACTTACAATTAGAGATCCGGAGTAGACAAAAGGCAAATCATCTCCCCCCGGTCTTTGATCCGTGGTTTTTCCGTTCCATGACGATTTTCTTACAGCTATGGATTCTCCGGTTAGGAGTGATTCGTCAACTGATAAGTTCTCGCAGGATAAGACTTTAGTATCAGCTGGAACACGGTCGCCCTCCTGTAGAATAATAATGTCTCCTTTTACCACCTCTCTTCCCGGAATTCTTTTCCTTTCGCCATCTCTTATTATCAAAGCTCTTGGGCTTGATAGATTTCTTAACGCCTCCAGAGTTCTTTCGGTCTTTCTCTCCTGATAAAAAGTAATACCAATTACTACAAAAATAAATGACAGAAGCATTAAGGCATCCTTAACTTCACCAAGAAAAAGATAGATGAGACCGCTTCCAATAAGCAGAAGCAGCATAGGTTCAGAGACTACCCGAAGAAAAATAGTAATGATGTTTTGTTTCTTTTGAGATGGAAGCTCGTTAACTCCGTCTGTTCTAAGCCTTTCGGATGCTTCTTTTTGAGAAAGACCTGAAATGATATCTTGATAATTTTCTTTCATAAAAAAAACAGGTTTTTATACCGTCAAATCTATAGTAATAAATTTGTTGGAAGTCCCTTCCGAGAAACTCGGGATGCTTATAGGGCCCGATATAAAAAACCTGATCTTCTCAATTATATTTTACAGAAAATATTTTATGACAGCAAGCATAGATAATATTGAATTCAAATACATTACGGGTTTGTGGATTCAACAGGTTCACCATCCTGAGTAGACAGAAGGGCACTCGTGGTTTTTTTGCGAAGACGGATAAATATTACTCTAAAACTGGTATTTTTTCATATTCGTTACAGAGATTAGATACAAACTTGCGATAGTTACAACAATGAAAAAAAGATGAAAAAGATAAAGCATACAGATAGAAATCAAACCCTTTTGCAGTTCTAAAATTAAATACCCAGAAAATATAATAACTAGGAAGGAAAAAAATAATGTTACGATACCCATCCCGCTGGTACTTACTTTTTCCGGATCTTTTCCCTGGGAGAAATTCGGGAAAATTGTTCCAAAAAGCACATTTGCCAAAGCGATAGTTAGAAATGACATAATACTGATGATTATGAATTGCCAGTAATCAGATTTATTAAATGGAACAATCATCCAAGCAAAAGAGGTGAAAATGAGGAAGGGTATGGAAACAATTAGCGCCAGCCATATTTTTGAGAATAAAATTCTTAATTTAGAAATCGGCAATGTGAAAATATACCATGCATTCGGGCCTTCTTTAGCCATGAGCGGATAGACAATCCTCAAAAGAAAAGCGATGTTGATAAATTGAAGCCATGCAAATACGAAAAGCATAAAAGCGTACTGTAATTGGATGGGAAAATAGTTTACGTCCCTGATCCGGGAAATAAGAAAATAAAAGAAGAGATCAATCGAGATTAAAAAGAAAGCATATCCTATTTCAGAAGGAAGACGAGTAATTGATAGCAAATCTTTGAATTCGAGCGGTAATTTATTCCAGAGAAATTGAACGGTTGGATTATAGGAATCCTTATGTCTGCTTCTTAAACTGAAAGGATGGGATAAAAGATCACGAAAAACGGAAAGAAACCTGTTGTTCTGGAAATGGATCGAAGTAAACAGAATTGCAATTGTAAGGAATGAAAGATAAATTCCGAAAATATTAATGCCTTGTGTGATTATTTCGGTCATCCAGAAGGTTGGGAGATAGGAGTTGGATAATGGCAGGTTGTTATAAATTTCCATAAAATCATGGTTATTTGCCGTATAAAGTTTATTTATTCCTTCCGGGAAAATGATATTTACAATAAGAAGCATGATAAACATAAAAATCGACATTGTCAGAATACCGGCAAGGTAACCTTTACGTCTAATATATTTTGCCAGTATGTATCCTATTACCGATGCAATACTGTTGGTAAGAACAATAAGCAGAATCAGAGTGAAAGTGAATCTGAATATAAATCCAGTGAAAGACGCAGTCTGAAAAATGTTCACGTAAGCGATTCCGATAGGTATGAAAATCATAAGGACAAACAGCGAATTCATAAAAGTAGATTTGATGAAAAGAAAAAGAGGTATAAGATAAGCTTTAATCGGATAAGACAGAAGGAACTCAAATTGTTTGTCTGATTTTACTAGAAATCCATATACTGAGATGGTAGATGTGGACAATGCAAACCAGGAGATGATTACGATTGCTGCATGGATGATGTATTTTACGGTTAGTAAGCCGTATTTTTCTGAAAGAGACAGACTGTAGAAAAAGGTTTTGCAGGCTATAAAGATAGATAAAGATACTCCGGATAATACGGCCAGAAATACTAGAAGGATAAAAACTTTACTAGCAGTCTGGGTTTTAAACCATGCTATAAGTCCCAAGAAGTCATAATAAAGGAGCGTGATAATTCCTTTCATTGTTTTATATACCCTTCTTACTGTATTCCGATTTAATCGGAATCAGTTTAGAAGGGTATATGCTGGAACATTCCTTCGGTTGTTTCAGTATATCCAGATTGTAAAGCTCCTCGAGACGGGTTGAACTCTTAATCTGGCGTTCATCTACAATCTTCCCATTTTGCATAACTCCGACTCTAGTTGCATAATCTTGGGCAAAAGAAAGGATGTGAGTGGCCATAAATACAGAACCTCCCTTTTTAGCAAATTTACTCAGCGTTTTACCGAAAGTACTAATGCTGGTTGGATCAAGCCCGACAATAGGTTCATCAATAATCAATATTTTAGGTTTAGCCAAAAGAGCTGACAGGAATGCTACTTTTTGTTTGTTTCCTCGGGAATATTGGACCATGGGTTGGTAAAGAATGTCTTTTATCGGGAAAATACCTGATAATTCATCGATATAATCATGAATTTCATGATGGTGAAGACCTCTTAAACTTCCGGTTAGAGATAAGAATTCAATCCCGGTTAAGTATTCATAAACGGATGGATCATCAGCAATGTAACCAAATTTGGTTTTTGCCATTTCCGGTTCTTTTTGTATGTCATAGTCATAAATAGTAACTTTTCCGCTGTCCGGAATAAGGAGTCCTGTAATCATTTTAATAAGCGTAGTTTTACCGGACCCGTTTGGCCCGATCAGAGCGTATATTTTTCCCTCATTTATACTAATATTCACATCAGAAACAGCATGGCACTGACCAAAACTTTTACTTATTCCCTTAATGCAAATTGCATCCATATGAAATTATTATACCAACTTTGACGGATACTATTCAGATTGCAAATTGTTTGACGTGGTGTTACCTATGGTTGTAGGATTGAATATGCATGGTTATATTATGGACAAAATAATAGAAATAGAAAAAGACATAAAGACATTAAGAACTCAGGGTGCTACAAACGTAGCCTTAGCTACCCTTGCCGGTATCAGGCTAGGAGCAAATAATAATACCAAGTCGGTTTTCCAGACCTTATATAAAGTCGCCAAAGCGCTGGCTTATGCGAGACCCACCGAACCTCTGGCCCAAAATGCCGTCAGATTTATTTTTCAGAAAGAATCAAAAGATGCTGATTTTTATTTAGAACGATGCGATTGTTATGAAAAAATGATTTATGATGCCAAGGCAAAAATGGGAGATACCGGAGTTGAAGTGATTCATGACGGAGGAATATATCTTACGCATTGCCATTCATCCACGGTTGTTTCCATGTTTGTAAAGGCATGGAAAATGGGGAAAAGATTTTCAGTTATCGCTACAGAAACAAGACCGTTATATCAGGGTAGAATTACAGTGAAAGAATTACTAGATGAAGGGTTAACAAATGTTAGTTTGATCATAGATGATGCCGTAGCCTCATTATTGACCGTGCATAAGACACGGATTGATGCGATATTTTTGGGTGCTGATCTTTTAAGTTATAATGGTTTTGTGAATAAAATCGGAACCTTAGGTATTTGTCTTACCGCCAAGAAGCTTAAGGTTCCCGTATATTGTACCAGCATTCTTCTAAAGTTCGACCCTCGTCCGTTTGATTATCAAGTAATAGAATTCAGATCTGGAAAAGAAATATGGAGCGGCGCGCCAAAAGGTTTAAAATTTTATACGCCGGTCTTTGATTATATTCCTTATGCAGAAAATATAAAAATAATCAGCGAGAAGGGTATCATAAAGGGTTCTAAAATAAATAGTCTAGCAACATTATTATATTCTTTTATAAAGGAGAAAACTCATGCCGAATACATATAATACCTATCTTTCGATAGGCGAAAAATTAGATAAAAATAAATATATTTTTGCCAGCTTTCATCTTGGATCAGAAGGTCAGCCATTTGACCGGACAGCAGGAGGAGTAGCAGCGGAGTCATCAGTCGGTACCTGGACTGATGTGTTCTTACAGACAAAAACTTCATGGGATAATTTACATGCAAAAGTGATAGAAAAAGATGAATCTTCCGGTTTTTTGAAAATTGCTTATCCTTTGGATTTGTTTGAAGCAGGGAATATTCCCCAGTTATTATCTTCGATAGCCGGTAATATCTTCGGTTTACTGGAAATATCAGCTTTGAGATTGGAAGACATTGATTTTCCGGAAGAATATATAAAAGCCTTTCCCGGTCCTGCTTTAGGCATAACAGGCGTAAGAAATATGGCTGGAGTAAAGGAGATGCCTTTACTTGGTTCAATCATCAAGCCGAAATTGGGTCTGTCCAGTAAAGATCATATTGATGCCGCTATGGCTGTATATGACGGAGGAGTGAATCTGGTGAAAGATGATGAAAATCTGACGAGCCAGATATATAACAATTTTTATGACAGGGTAAGGGAAGGTACCACCCGTATGAAGGAAAAAGGTTATTTAGGGAAAGGGAATGAGAAAATTTACGCATATAATATTACCGCTTCATATGAGGAAATGCAGAAAAGAGCAGAGTTCGTAGTAGAAAATGGAGGAAACTGTCATATGATTGATATCCTGACAGCCGGTTTTGCTGCAGTGTGTGGTATGAGGAACAAAAACTACGGGAAAATGATACATGCCCATAGGGCTATGCATGCCGCTTTTACCAGGTCAAAACAGTATGGTATCTCCATGCTGGTTCTGGCCAAACTTTCTCGTCTTGCCGGCGTAGATTCCCTGCATACCGGTACTGTAGTGGGAAAGATGGAAGGGGGTAAAGAGGAAGTTACGAAAATAGATAATTTTTTGAGGGCAGAATGGTATGGATTAAAGACGGTTTTACCCGTTGCTTCAGGAGGTCTCCATCCCGGTCATCTTCCGGATGTGGTAAAAATTCTGGGAAATGATCTTCTAATTAATTTTGGCGGAGGCATACACGGACATCCGGAAGGGACATATAAAGGTGCAATAGCAGCAGTACAGGCAAGAGAAGCAGTCAGCCAAGGAATAAGGTTGGATGAATATGCCAAAAACCATTTTGAACTCGCTAAAGCTTTGGAAAAGTGGGGGAATGGTAATTAGTTATTAGTTCATGGTTCATAGTTGATGGTTAATGGTTGATTGTTGATGGTTAATAGTTAAATAGTTAGTAGTTGGTAGTGATTAGTGATTGGTTATTGATTGTTTGGAAGAAAGTACATCTCACTCATAGCGGATTGCGTCAATTGGTGAGAGATCTGCTGCTTTCTTAGCGGGGAATACGCCAAACACAATACCTATCGCAGATGAGACTCCGATGGCTATAAGAATTGACTGCAGATCGATATATGCAGGGAAGAAATTGTGTATCAAAAGCACAATCAGGAAACTTACGAGTAGTCCCAGAAGTCCGCCCAGAAGCGAAAGAATTACTGATTCCAGGATAAATTGAGAGAGAATATCTTTTTTTCTAGCCCCGATTGCTCTTCGAATACCGATCTCCCCGGTTCTTTCCGTTACAGTGACATACATAATATTCATAATTCCTATACCTCCTACCACCAGGGAGATAGTGGCTATTGCTACAAGTACGATATTTAACATGGCAAAGATTGAGCTGACCGCATCCAAAATCTCGGTTTGTTCCAGTACGGAGAAGTCGTCTTCCTTATATCGCTTAAGGAGTGTATCTTTAATATTTTGCTTAGTTTGTTCAATTACTTCTTCGTTTCGAGCTTTTATGTAGAAAGCGAAAAATTTTTTGTCAGGATTAAAGGTGTATGCGGATTTATAAGGAACGTAAGAAAAGGTATCAAAATCTGGTCCTCCGAAGCCTCCTCCTCCTTTAGATTTTATTATACCGATTATTTTAAAACCCTGGTTTTCAATTTTTATTATCTTATCCAAAGCATTCTCAGCTGAGCCGAATATTTTTTCGGCAATCTTAGAACCTATTACCACAATTTTGCCTCTTTTTTCCAAATCAACCTTCTCAAAAAACCTTCCATATCCGATTTCCAGATTCCTGATGGGAAAAATATCCGCGGCAGTAGCATAGAGGTCTGAAATTTCCGTATTACCGTTTCCTCCTACTGTAACTGTTTTGGTGAAAACAGGGACCACATATTGAGCTGTGTCAATTTTTTTTAAACTGGCTACATCTTTATCATCAAACCTGGCTCCTCCCAGCGAACCTCCACCGCTTCTAAAGCCTCCTCCTTGTAGGATTTTACCGGGGAGGACAATGATTAGATTAGTTCCCAAGCTTTCAAACTGATCCTTAATGTATTGTTTAAGACCAAGTCCGAATGATATTAGGAGTACTACTGAAGAAACTCCAATAAGTATACCCAGAGAGGTCAGAAGTGTCCGGACTTTATTTCTCCTGAAATCCTCAAAAGCTGTCTTCAAAATAAAAATAAAATACTGCATACGAGAAGCTCAAGAATCAAAGTAAAACAATTAGAATTATTATCACTTTTTCGTAAAAAGAGATAGGTTGACAGTTTCTAATTTTCGATTTTCCCGTCTCTTATCATGATTTTTCTTTTGGTTTGGTCAGCTACATCTTTTTCATGCGTTACAATAATTACGGTCATTTTATCCTTTATATTTAGCTCCTTCAGAAGAGCCAGGATATTGTCACCTGTTTTGGTATCCAGATTACCGGTTGGTTCATCGGCCAATATGAGCTTCGGGTTAGTGATTAATGCCCTTGCTATAGCTACTCTTTGCTGTTGTCCTCCTGAAATCTTGTTGGGATAAGAATTTTCTTTGCCATTAAGGCCGAATTTCTGGATGAGTTCGCGGGCTTTTTCTTTCGGATTATAATCAATTTTCCTTCTTGTATATATTGTGGGTAGCAGGATGTTTTCCGAGATGGTGAGCTTCTTTACCAGATTAAACTGTTGAAACACAAAACCGACAAATTCATTTCTCAATGTAGAGAGCTCATCATCGTTCAAAGTGGAGACATCTTTTCCTTCTATATAGATTTTGCCCCTGGTCGGGTGATCAAGAAGCCCGATTATATGCATAAGAGTAGATTTACCAGAACCGGAAGGTCCCAGGATGCTCGAGAATTCCCCTTTTTTTATTTCAAGATTAGCATTTTCCAAAGCCACGAAATTTCCATCCACCAGCTCGTATTCTTTCCAGATCTCTACCAGTTTAATCAACGATTGTGTCATTTTCAGATAAACCCTTGGTAATTTCTATTAAATTATCAGTTTCCAGACCTGTTTCTATGTAGATTTTCTCTTTTTCCTTGTTTTTCCATAAATTGACATATTTTTTATCTTTTTCATTTTTTATAAATTTTATAGGCAAATAAAGCACGTTTTCCTTTTTGTTTGTGACAAAGCTCAGATCTCCGGTCATGCCCAGTTTGTACTTATAGATATCATTATTATCATCAAATATAAATTTGATCTTATATACGGTACCTGATTCGCCTGTTTTTGGAGTAAAAGCAATATTTTTGATCGATCCCTTGAGTGGATTATCCGGGTAGGAATCCAAAGATAATTCTCCAAGCATATCTTCCTGGAGCTTGATGACTTCTGTCTGGTCCGCCAGAGCAGAAAAATAAACTGTTTTCGGATTGACGATTTCAAATTCAGCTTGGGTCGGCAGAGAGATATTTACTCCGGCATACGGACTGTCTACGCGGACCACAAGTCCTTCAATTGGGGAAATTAGATTGGCATATTTGAGTGAAATATCCTTCAGCTCCACATCCAGTACCGAGCTGTTAAGGTCAAATCCTGCTTTTTCTTTTATCCTTTTTATAGTATCGGTTATGACTTGATCTTTATAAGTATCGGTTGTTTGCTCGTAATCATATTTGTATTTCATAAAATCGTTGAGTTCTTTCTGCAGGTTTTTTTGCAGTTCCTTCTGGTCGAGAGAGGCGATGGTCTGATACTTTTTTACCAAGTCGCCTTCTTTTACTCCAATCCAGGAAATTCTGCCGGCGGTTTGGAAACGGAGATTTACATGTTCTTCAGCATCAATTTCTCCGGATATGGTCATTATATCTTCCAGATTGCCTCTGGTTACCCGGACGGATTCAGTTTTACCGTTTTTATTCCTGGAGGTGAAATTCCTGTATACAAGGAAACCGATAATAAGGAATACGGCCAAAATAACTATCTTTCTAATATGTTTTTTGATCATATTAATAATTTAATTGAAGGTGGGACATAATTCCCACCAGTACCTTAACAACTTGCAATAGACGAATATCACCCCCTAAACTCTAATTGTAGGCAGAGAAAAGGAGGTGACAATTAATTGATACCACAAGACCTGCTCCTTGTGAAGATATTAAAGATCGTCCTTAATATTCTTCCGGAGATTAAACTTCCCAGGAAGGTAGGAAGACCATTTGTGTATTCAATAAAAGTCATAGTCTGCTGTCTTCTGGTCATGGCTGCTAAAAAGCTGTCAGTCAGAGGACTGTATGCATTCCTGACTAGTAAAGAAGACTACCAGGCGGAAGAGATTAGAAAGACGATTCCTTTTCCCGGTGGTAGTATTCCTAACAGAAGGACATTTAACAGGAGATTTAAGAGGAGTATGTTGGCAATCCAGAAATACATGCTTTCTGCTGTGTTACTGCTGGTTAAAAGATTAGGACTCGGTATAGCCAGATTATCCCTTGATAACAGGATGTTTGCAGCTTATGGCGGTATATGGCACAGGAAAGATCAAGTAAAAGGAATCATACCTGATAAAGTCCGTAATATTGATCCTACTGCCGGCTGGGGAGTCTCCGCCTATAGAGGCTGGGTATTTGGTCATGCCCTGGATGTGTTTGTCACAACAGGTAAACTAGTTATTCCTGTTATTGCCCTAGGGAGATCACTGGTTATACGGGGTAATACCGCGGTAAAAACAATCACCTGTCTTCTTCCAAAGGTGAAGAAGGGAATAGTTTCAGCTGACAGTGAATATTATGATCAGGATCTTAATAATCTTTTGCAAAAGACAGGAAGAAGCTTGCATTCTCCCAGTAAGAGAAACCCCAAGCTAACACCTAAAAGCGTGACCTATGACAGAAGAAAGAAAACCGTGGAACCCTTCTACGAAAGGTTTCTCCTGGCTTTTAATGCCCGGGGCAAACTTGACCGTAAAGGTCCTGACGCCTGGCCGTATCTGGTTGCCTGCTGTTTTCTTTACCAGTTGATGGTGATTTACAATGTTTTAGCCAGTAAACCCAATCCTCTGGAAGTCACTCACCTTATTTGTCTATTGTAAGTTGTTAAGGAGCAAATATTAACAAGATGGTGGGAATTAAAAGACTGTTAAATAATTAAGACCCACCATCAATTAATTATAACATTTTATTAAACATACTTTCCCCCGTATTTTGTAATATTTTATCTTTTGGTTTGTATTACTTATTAGACAACAATTAAATGAAATCCGCCTACGCTAAAAAGCTACGGCGAGACGAAGGGAGGTGAATAAAAATATGAAAAAAGCAATATTTGGAGTTTCAACACTGATTCTTACCGCATTTGCATTAAGTACATTATCAGGACAAGTCCTGGCATACAAGGGTGACCCGAATGTAAAAGGACCGAATTATACTCCTGAAAGACATGAAGCTATGGAAAAAGCATTTGATAATAAGGATTACAATGTATGGAAGAACCTTATGCAAGGTAGAGGTAGAGTGACACAGATTGTAAATGAAGGGAACTTTGCAAAATTTGCAGAAGCCCACAATCTGGCTGAACAGGGAAAAACAGCGGAAGCTGCTAAGATCAGACAGGAATTGGGACTGGGTTTTAGAAACGGTTCCGGTAACGGACAGGGAATGGGTTACGGAAGGAATAATGATAAGTAAGAAATATTTCCGCCTTCCCCCGCAGAATGCGGGGGTTTAAGGCGTGAAATGAATTACCGATATGTAATAAAATAGGATTTGCTTTGTATTATAGGGTAATATATAGAAATTAGCACCTTGATATGTTAGAATTAACCGATTTAACAGGTTAATTCTTATGATAAGAATATTTTGCAATAACTGTGGAGCAAAAAAGCTATGGAAATTAGGCAACGGTGAG
>Ga0210016_1002336_pt1 | contig 17303 bp, 7 predicted proteins | sample CryGeyCG2014_300_FD_185454 | JGI IMG/M metagenome (GOLD analysis project Ga0210016, IMG submission 185454) | Groundwater microbial communities from aquifer - Crystal Geyser CG02_land_8/20/14_3.00 (SPAdes) (version 2) | ecosystem: Environmental > Aquatic > Deep subsurface > Groundwater | place... | reverse complement strand
TTATGTTTCATGGCGCTGATATGCGGCTCTTTGGCGATTTTATACATCAGTTTAGCAATGGATTCGCCACGGAACGGACGCTCGCCGCTGGCCAGTTCGTAGAGCATGACACCGAAGGAGAACAGATCGGAGCGGCCATCGAGGGTTTTGCCTGAGAGTTGTTCGGGAGACATATACGAGGGTGTACCCAGTACAACACCGGCTTTGGTTTTACTTGAATCATTGATGTGTGCGATACCGAAGTCGGTCACCTTTACCGTCTTGTTTTTCAGAATCATGATGTTCGCAGGTTTGATGTCGCGGTGAATGACGCCGTGGTCATGGGCATACTGCAGGGCCTCGGCCACCTTGGCGGCTATTTTAAGGACAGTGATCAGTGGCAACAGCTTTCCTTTCTTGGTATAGGGCACCAGATCAATGCCATTGAGATATTCCATGGTGATATAGGCCAGATCATGCTCGTCACCGGCATCGAAGATGGTGACGATGTTGGGGTGATTGAGCATGCCGGCAATTTCAGCTTCGTGGAAAAAGCGCTCTTTGACCTCTTCGAGTTCGGTGGCCTCAAACTCCTGCGACAATGCCATGGTTTTGATCGCAACCTGACGATTGATTTTCGGATCCCTGCCCAGATAAACCGTGCCCATCGCACCTTTACCCAGTTCGGAGATGATTTCATAACGACCCAGTGTCGGAATGGTGTCGCCGCTGCGCAGAATGGTGGACAGTCCGATGCTGGAGTCGCCGCTGGAAACCGTGTCTTTACTGTTATTGGCGCTGATCATGCGCATCTGGATATCTTTATAAGCACTGTCGTGTTTGGCCATGTGCTGATACACATTGACGGCTTCCGCATATTGGCGTTTACGTTCAAAGGCCAGGGCAAGATTATAGAGTATGGAGAGCATATCATCATCAAGCGGACAGATGAGGAATTTTTCAAAGGCCTTTTCCAGCATGTTCTGGCTCTGGAATGAGAGGCCGAGCATTTTATTGGTTTCATCCGGGTTGGAAACAAAACTCTGCGCATGTTCATTGATGCACAGATACTGCTTTAAGGCAAAAGCCGCGTGGCCGATGAGCAGTAACAGTGCGGAGCTGACGACCTGAATCCATAGTAGTTGACTGGTCAGCAGGATGAAGGCGCTGGCCATGATCAGGATGAATAGTGCCAGTGACATGAGCGCGGCTGGTTTTGTGGCTGTTCCGGGTAACAGGAAGGTCAGATAACAGGCGATCAGTAGCAACAGGGCAAGCTCGGCGGTAAGTGTCCATCCCGGGCGTTTGACGAACTGTTCGCTGAGTATGCTTTCCAGTACATCGGCGCACAGCAGGCTGCGTGACACTCCGCTTGCCATAGGCGTGGAAAATGAATGGTTGGCCTGGCTATTGGAGCTGATCAGCACAATCTTGTTGTTAAACAGTTGGTCCGGGACTTTTCCGCTGAGCAGATCCTGGAGTGAGTAGGTGGGAAATGCACTATAGAAGGAAGACAATATTCTGCCCTGCGGGTCAGTCATGATATTGCTTGCCCCCAGTTCAATATCCAGCCCCAGATTAACCCTCAGGTCGTCTAAAGGGATGTTCCGGACTTTGGCGGCCAAAGCCAGCGCCATGGATGGAAAATATTGGCCGCCATAGGCAAAGATGAGTGGTTCACTTCTGAATATACCATCGCCATCACTGCTGATGCTCATATGGCCGAGGCCTGCAGCAGCACTCATCAGTTCACGATAGGGGTAGGTCAGACTTGCAGCAGATACAGCTGAGCTGTTGGTATCCACGCTGTTGATGTGTTTGATCGCAGCAGCTTTGACGTAGTCGGGCAGAGCGCTGCCGCTAATGTCGCCCGGCTCGAAAAATATGGGCATCAATGTGTTGCCTGAATGCCGGACTGCCTCAGTCAGCTTGTTGAGATGATTCGAACCAGCCTGAGCCGGTTCACTGAACAGTATGTCGACAGCAATAAAACGGGCACCTGCATCGGAAAGTTTATGAATACTTTTTGCAATGAGGTTCTGCAGTTCTGGCTGGTCTTTACCGGCGCTGTCAAAGTTCAGTAGTGCGATGTCGCCACGGGACGGATGGTCGTTGGCCTGAATGGCCAGATCATAGAAAGCGAACTCCACTTTTCTGAGCAGGGAAAAATCACTGGCATACGCAGCAATGAACAGGAAGGAAATGATGGCGCCGATAAACCAGTCTGATTTCCAGATAGCGCCATACTTCAATGGATAATCTCCTTCGCGGTGATGATCATACCTGTGTTCAGATAGTCAGGCATATTGGCAATATTGTGCTTTTGGCGCAATAGCTCGCAGTGAATTTACTCTTGCCTGTGGACGAAGGTGCTTTTTTATATAGTGAACAATAAAAAAAAATGCCTTTAGACATATTGACATGGGTAGGTCTGCTCCGTACGGTTCGCCGCGCTTATTCCCTGATAGTTCAGTTGGTAGAACGGTGGACTGTTAATCCATATGTCGCAGGTTCGAGTCCTGCTCAGGGAGCCATACAGAGAAAAAGGCGGATACTCAAAGAGTGTCCGCCTTTTCTTTTTTATAGCTCAAGCGGGCGTAATGTAGACTCTTCTGCTGTTGTCCAGTTCCTTATTGGTTTGTGACCCTGTTAATACTTCTGACGGTTTACACCAAAATATCGAGCACGCTCCTGCACAAAGCCCCATCTGGAAGAAGGAAGTCCTGCGCTACCGCTGCATGCAAATGCGGCGACCATCTTCCACAAGCTTCAATTTCGCATTGAGTCGCCCCGTTCCATCTCAGCGTTGCTGTGTCCATCTCTCTGGCAATACTTCATTTCCGTTAATGAGTTGCCGCAAACGTTCCGGCTTGAGTTTTTTTAAGCCAGACGCTCCGGGATGAACCGGGACGGGATGCTCGGGCTGTCGTATGTGACATGATTGATTTACACCCATTGAATTTAAATAATTTTCTGGTACTGCTTGGGATATGCAAGCTATCAATTGCTCAGGAGTGCAGTCTGATGCGTGTAATGAGTGCGTATGAAGGCCTTTTGACTGTATGGCGCTCATTTGCTGTATTTGAATATTTACGCTGACACAATCACATATTGTTGAAGATTATTTGATTCGTGTCACTGACAGTATGACAATCGTGTGACACGGCGAGATTGATTTATTTGATATAATAGATAATGTGCGGCTGTGTCTTTTTGTTTCACTGTGACTGGGAAGGAACTGGGGTGGTTTAGATGAATGTATTCTTATTGAAAAAAATAAAAACTATATTTATGGCAATGTTACTGATTATGGCTTTTGATGTTTCAGTTGCACAGGCCGAAATTGGTGATCGTTTGCAGGTGACGCCTTCAAACGCGTCGTTATATGCCGGTCCGTCTTCAACGTCTTCGAAACTCGTTGGGCTGCGTGGCGGCGATCAAATGGTTGAGATGGAGAGACAGGGTTCCTGGGTTTTTGTAGCAGTGAAAAGTACGGGTGCCCAGGGTTGGATTCAGGCCTCGCAAGTTCATAAGCCGAGAGCCAAAAGCACAGTGCAAAAGACGTCTTCCTCTGCAGCCAAGGCAGTGACAGTCAAATCCGAAGCCGTCGTGGAAGAGGCAGATATCAATACAACATCCAGACAGGTCTCCCTGCTCGATAAGGGATTCAAGAATGGCATCATGTTTGAGGGAACTGCAGGCACGCACGCCCAGTCATTCTTCTTTGATTCACCACTGGACAGCAGAATCACAGGCGGCAAATTCAGACTGCTGTATCGCGCTTCTCCTGATGTGCACGAAAAATCAAACCTTCGTGTTACTGTCAACGGCAAGCCTTACAAGCAGGTAAGCCTATCTCCTGATGGTGGTTTGCATGAACTGGATGTGATGTTGCCGGCCTCCGCATTTCATGGTGAAAATGCAAAAGTCGAAATCCGCAGCACACTGCTGGTTACAGAAGACCGCTGTTTTGATGACCGCATCAGTGGCGCGTTCCTGCATCTGTTGCCTGAATCATCACTGACGATTTCCTACCAGTCGGTAGAACGTTCTATTCGTGATGCGTGGCGTATGCTGCCACAGAATGTTGCGATCAGTATTTCCGAAGGCAATCTGAGTCAGGGCCAGTTCGCCTCTACGCTTGGTTTGATGGCGCTGCTGGTTGAAGATGGCAAAGAAGTTACCATCAAACGCCTGCCGGAAGTGGGCGATATCGTTGTTGCACCAAAAACCGAACTGGAACGGATGATTGACCAGAAGCGTCTGAGCATCGGTGAAGATGGATTGGTTGCCGATATGGGCAAGGCGCTGGATCATGTCAGCAACCTTGCATTGATTAATCTGCAGCACCGCACTGCGATCGTTGTTACCGACCCCTATGATGTGCAGCCGATGTATCTGCTGAGCAATGAATGGAAATTGCTCAGTGCAGGCCAGGGTTACCGTGTTTACAGGCCGGATGATCTGCGCATCAAGCTCGGTTTGTTGGGCGAGCAGGGCGACGCCGGCTATTACTCTCTGCCATTGTCCAAGCTCGGTTTTGAGCCGGGTGTGAAATACATTACGCGTGAAGCCAGCTGGCAGATGGTGATTCCACCATTCACCTTGCCTGTTGGAACCAGACCTGACTTCCTGAGCCTGAATATTATTGCGCCGGTGCGTTGGGAAAATGATCCGACTTTTGAAATGTACGTGTTCCTGAATGACGTCATGGTGAAGTCAGCCCGACTGGAAAATAGCGGTCTGGTAAAGAATTTTACCATCAATTTGCCGTCTGAATATCAGAAGCAGTACAATGATATCCGTATCGTTGTGCAGCATGATGTGGAGCAGGGCGACTGCCGTGGCGTGATGCCTCACGATTACATCCAGATTACGCCGGACAGTGCGCTGGTGGTGAAAAAGAATGATGATGCTGCACCGACCAAGTTCTCGGACCTGACCAACTACTTCTCGCAGGGCTTTGATACTTATCTTGAAACGTCATTCCTGCAGAATCCCGAACGTGCACTGCATCTGCTGGCCAGACTTTCGGCAGATTTCCCGCTGTTGATCGATCACACCAGACTGACGTTTGCCGGTGCAGGTGATGTGCTGAGTCCGACGAATCCGTTTGTGGCAGTGGGTAACTTTGCCCTGGCTGACGATATGCAGGCACCTGTACGCTTTGATCGCGGTCGTGTGAAAATTCTCTCACCAAATGGCTCGTCCTATTTTGATGTCAGCGAACTGACCAGTATCACCGTTGCAGAGATTGTCAAAGCACCGGCGGCATACGGTCTGTGGGTCAACCCGTCCGATGCATCCGATATCGCTGTAATGGAACGCCTTGAACTGACAGAAGACGATGTAGCCTTTATCGACTCCATGGGTGTTATTAAAACCCTTAACAGCCGGGAACCATCGCTGGCACAGGTCTATTACCCTGATGTGGAAGACTGGTTCGATGTGTTGGGTAAATATCGTTTCTGGCTGATGGTGCTGTTGTGGTTCCTGCTGACCATGGTTGTGGTATACCTCTATCGTATGTCCAGAGCCAACAAGGTTGCCCGTGAGGAAGATGATGCGCTTTATCAGGCTGAGGAAGCGCGCATGCAGGGTACTTCTGCAGCTCATATGCATGATGACTACACTGTTCATCCGGGTGACTCACTGGACCATCTTGATGAGAAAAGGTAATCGCTGCTATGAGCCAGTCCGGAGGGGGGGCTAAGCCTCGAATTGGTGAATTGCTGATGGGCCGTGGGCTCATCAGCAATGACCAGTTGGAGCAGGCACTGCTTCTCCAGAAATTAGAAGGTGGAAGGTTGGGCGATATTTTCCTGGCAAAGGGCTGGGTAAGCGCTGTCGATTTCTACGATGCTTTGACCGATCATTTCCGCAGAGGACGTATTGGCGACCTCTTGCTTGAACGGGAACTGATTACTGAAAAGCAGTTGTTAGAAGCCGTTGAGACTCAAAAGCACTGGGGCACGCGGCTCGGGGATATTATCCAGGCCCGAGGCTGGGTGAAGCCATACGTGCTGGGTAAGACGCTGTCCGAACATTTCGAAAAGCCTAACGTTGATCTGTTGCGTGATCGCATTGATGAGTCGCTGATTGATCGTGACAGTCTCTCCATCTATTCAGGAAACCTGTTTGTGCCGTGGCGTCGCCAGGGCGGCCTGCTCAAGGTGGCCGTGGTGGATGTCAATCCACAGCTGTTGAGAATGGTGGATCAACTGGTGGGCGAGCCCTTTGATATCGTTATTACATCGAAGTTCGACATTATCTGGGTGCTGCAGGAGATCGGGAATCAGTTTTATACTGAAAAATCGGTACATGAACTGGCCAATAGCAAACCTGAGTTTTCTGCCAGTGAGGTGTTCACGGCGAAACAGATTATTTTCCTGTTTATCTGGATGACCTTTAGTGTGATCACCGTGACAATCTGGCCGGTAAATTCGCTGGTGCTGTTTAATGTACTTATTTCCGTCTTCCTTCTGTTGAACTTCGGCCTGCGTATTGTGCTTACCTGGGTTGGCGGTGATAAACACTTTGATAATCTGGTGACGGATGAAGAAGTGCTGGCCGTTGATGAGCGTTCACTGCCTGTATATTCGATTTTGCTGCCGATGTACCACGAAGCGGCAACCCTGCCGAATATTGCCCAGGCACTGCGTTCGATTGACTATCCGCTCTCCAAACTTGATATCAAGCTGATTCTCGAACACGATGATGACGAGACCATTGATAAGGCCAAAGAGCTGGGGCTGGAAGGCATTTTCGAGATTATCCGGGTACCTGACTCGCTGCCTAAAACCAAACCGAAGGCTTGTAACTACGCTCTGCACTTCTGCCGTGGTGAATTGGCAACCATTTATGACGGAGAGGATGCGCCGGAGCCGGATCAGCTGAAAAAAGCCGTCATCGCGTTCAGGAAAGCTCCGGAAAACACAGCGGTGATTCAGGCCAGGCTTAACTACTTCAATGTGGCGGAAAACTGGCTGACCCGAATGTTTACCATGGAGTACTCGCTCTGGTTTGATTTTTACCTGCCGGCACTTGATGCCCTGCGCATTCCGATTCCGCTAGGAGGCACTTCCAATCACTTTAAAATGGATGTGCTGCGTGAAATGGAAGGCTGGGATCCGTACAATGTTACAGAGGACTGCGACCTTGGCGTGCGCCTGACACAGGCCGGTTATCGTGTGGGTGTATTGAACTCCACAACGTTTGAAGAGGCGAATAACTCTATTCCGAACTGGATTCGCCAGCGCTCGCGCTGGTTGAAGGGATATATGCAGAGTTACCTCGTGCATATGCGCAGTCCGATCAAGCTTTACGGGAAGCTTGGTTTTGTCGGGTTCTGGGGCTTTCAGTTTTTCATTGGCGGTACGATTGTCAGTGCGCTGCTGACGCCGGTTATGTTCTTTATGTATATCCTCTGGCTGGGTACCAGTACGACGATGTTTGATCCCTATTTTCCGCCGGTTGTACTCTATATCACCCTGTTCAACCTGCTTATTGCCAATGGCTTTTTGATCTACCTGTTTATGCTCAGTGGATTCAAACGACGTTATTTTTCACTGATTCCATGGGCCTTGACGGTCCCGCTGTACTGGCTGCTGCAATCATGGGCCGGTTACAAAGGTTTCTGGCAGTTGATTCATAATCCGTTCTATTGGGAAAAAACCCATCACGGCCTGACCACATTTGAGGTGACGCATGATATGGGGGCTGCGGCTAAATCCGCTGCTCGTCCTGCAGCATCAGGCTCTGGTGCGAAACCATGAGACAGCTTGTAAGTAGAACCGGTCTGGAAGGTAAGCTGTTTCTGGCTTTGCTGGTCTTGATGGTGACAGGTGTGACTATCTGGCTGCTGGCTCATGGCTTCATGTCAGACAGTGCTGTCAGTCGCTGGGCAACGGTTATTGCGGCTTTAGGCGCTGAGCAGGTTGTGCTTGAAAACTTTACCTTCCTCGCGCCCCATTTGCCGCTCTATTTGCTGGTGCCGTTTTATTATATACCGGGCCTGGACGGTGGCGCTGCACCCTACCTGCTGTCGATCATGGCATCGGCTGTCCTGCTGTTTCTTTGGGGACACCACCTGAAAGAGGTGAAACTTAGCCAGACCAGACTGGCCCTGCTTGGCTTGCTGGTGGTGATTCATCCGGGCTTTTTGTGGGCGGCAACATCGGGCTCCCATATCGCCCTGAGTATGGTTGCGTTTTATCTGCTCTACCGTGCATCCCAGCATATTATTTCTGACCATGACATCCACTCCTATATTTCAATGGCAGTCACCTTTGTGTTTTTCTTCTTTATTGATGGCTCAGCGGTGTTTATTTTTGTGGCGCTGATTCCGCTGCTGGTGGTGATTGCACCGTTGCGCACGATCATGGTATCACCGATGGGCCTATACCTGATTGTAGGTACGCCGTTTGCATTTGCTGTTGCCACATGGGCGTATCTGAACTGGATTTTTGAAGGTTCCTTCATGCACTTTATTGAGCATGCAGATTCAATGTTCCTCGGTGGTATGCTGCATATTCAGGATTACCCGTGGTTGCTGGATTTTGGCGGTCAGTTCTTCAAGCCGTTGCTGGCTGCAACCGGTTACCTGCTGATTGCCTATCCTGTATCGGTTTACCTGTTACTGGATACGATCAACAACAACTACCGCTTCCGGGCCTCGTTTGTGTTGCTGCTGCATCCGTTGATCGCCATCGCAATTGCGACCAGCCAGTACTATCTGACCCATCCGTTTGAAATTCTGGCGCTGATCAGTGCGGGCCTTATGGCTGAGTTGACCTATGTGCGCATGCAGACGCGCCGCGAATTCGCATTTCTGATTCTGTTTATGGTGGTCAGTGTGGTCGGCGGCTGGTGGCTGTTTATCGAAACAGCCAACCCGCAAATGTCGCAATGGGTGCAGGCGCTTACCGGCAAACAGAGTCCGGATTCCAGTCTGGATGGTGATTTGCAGGTTGGCTTGTGGTTGAAAAAGAATCCATTGCCAACGCTGATGTACGAGAGAACCGCTTCCAGAGTGATTGCTGCCAGAGGTAATGCCGAGGGACTGGTGTTATCTTTTTCACACGATTTCAAATCGGCCATGCGTGAACGTCATCCGAATGTGCAGCAGATTGCCGTGCCTGAACCTCATTCAGTAGCAGGCAGACGCGATTGGCTGAATATTCGTTATCCGCATCTGTATAACCATGGTATGGATGGTTTCCGGCTTGTTTACGACAGCCTGGGCTGGCGGGTATACAGGAAGATCGGTGCGTAAGCCTACTTTTGTACTTGTATCCATGGCGATCATGGCATCATTGCTTGTCATGGGCTGTGCCGGGGATGGTCTGAAAAATCAGCAGATGCTGCGCGGCTTTAATGCATTGCAGCATAAAAATACCGGTTGGGATGATCCGAAGTCACGCAAATCGATACAGCAGCTTGCAGCGATCGGATCCAATGCGGTTGTGTTTATTCCCTTTCTGGAGCAGGAGAAAACCAATTCTCTTGAAGTCAGAAAGTCAGCCGCTGTGACCGATGTTCAGTTGCAGGCCGCTATTCGCTATGCCCGCGAAGCCGGTTTGAAAGTGACGATAAAACCGCAGATGCTTGTTCCCGGTTCATGGGCAGGGGCCATCAATCATGCCGACCCGTATAGCTGGCAGGCATGGTTCGACAGTTACTCAAAGCGGGTTATCGAATGCGCCCGCTTTGTATCAGGACAAGGCATTGATGCTTTTGTTATCGGTACGGAGCTGACTCATGCCGCCAGACATGCGCCATGGCCTAAACTGATCGCCCAGTTACGCGAAGTGCTTCCTGAGCCGATTGTATTAACCTATGCGGCACATAATATTGAAGGTGTGAAAGCATTCCCGCACTGGCAGTTACTCGATGCGGTTGCCTTGACCATGTACCCCTCTCTGGGGGAAACAGGCACAAAAGAGGAGATGCAGGTTTATGTCGATAAAGCTGTTGAAGAACTCCGTCTGGCAGTAGTTGAGATCAAACGGCCATTATGGGTCTTGGAGGTCGGTATGCCTTCGGCTGCCGGGGCTTCAGCCAGGCCCTGGGAGTGGCAGTCGTTAAAAAATGCAAAAGTCGATCTGAATCTGCAACGGGATGCACTGGATATCTGGTTGAGAGCACTGGATAAACCATGGGTGAGTGGTCTGTTTATCTGGGCCTGGTACAGCGATATCACATCAGGTGGGGCAGCTGATGCGGATTTTACGCCGCAAAATAAACCGGCTGAACAAGTTATAAGACGCTATTGGAAGTCATAGGGGAAGGGGCGTATATGAGGTTAGTGATAGTAAACAACAGAAAACCGATGACGATTGTAGCTGCGCTATTCACAGCGATGCTGGTTATGTCGGGCAAGGCTGAAGCCGGGGTTGGCATGCTGGAGCAGGGCGAGAGTATGGTGTCGACCAATCTGAGTTATACCGCTGCCAATAAACATTGGGATGTGTCGCGTAATGTGATCACCAATATCTGCAAGATCAGAAATATCGGTGCGACACTCGGCTATGAATACGGCTGGTCCTATTTTCATACGGTATATGCCAATTTGGGTATGGGCCACCGTCGTTGCGGGCAAGTAGGTCTTCGTGGCCCCGGCGTACAAGTTTCCGGCAGGAATACCGGCCTGGGAGATGTGGAGCTGGGCGTAAGGACACGATTTTCCGGCAACTATCTGGACAGTGCTGCATGGGAAGCATTTATGATTATTCCGACAGGTTACGACAACGGTAATCCGTCAGCCATTGGTAAAGGAACGCTTGGCGCAGGTTTGGGCGTTTTGCTCTCATCCGACCCCACGCATAATTTTCCGTTCAGAACCTGGGGTGTGAACTCCAGGAAATGGGGCTGGAAAGCCGGCTCAAAATTCACCTATTTCTTCAGCGGTAAAGGCAATACATTACGATCAGATGTGACAATCCAGTATGCGTTAACTGAAACGGACTTTGTCAGAACCGGTGATTTCTTCAGTCTGAGTCTGATTAACAGCATCGGATTTGCACGTGGCGGCGTACAGAATCAGGTTTTTGTCAATCAGGCACCTGCCGCTATGACCAGTTCGGATCAAACCTCTATTCAGCTCAGTTATTCACACTCCTTTATGGGGACCGGATGGAGTGCAAATGCTCTGATCGGCAAAGCACTTTTCGGACGTAATGCTCCGGTTTCATGGTTTGCCGGTATTGGCGCGAGCTACAGGTGGAGAGAGACTAAACAACATGATTGATAGAAAATCCCTGTTCGTCCGAATTGCAGCACTGTCTATTATGACAGTGACTGCAAGTGCCCTGCTGTTTGCAGCAGAGGGTGATGTCGATCAGTTGGCAGTTACTACAGCAAATGAGAAACAGCAGGCAGCCAGTGGCGTGGAAGTCTTTGAACTGAACAGCACTGTAGTTATTGCATCAGCAGCCGGGCCTGTTGCCAGTGCAGCGGATCAAACTGTAGTCGAGATGGAACAGCCGGTTATGGCAGTTGCGCTCCTGCAGGAGCCTGAGCTTACAGCCGTTGAAACAGTTGATATGCCGACGGCGGCCGGAGATAAAGCAACCCGTATTGCAAAAACCACGACGATCCGTTCAGGCCCCGGCTCACTTTATGATGTGCTTGGATGGGCCGGTACAGGTGCCGGAATTGAGACTCTGGAACAGCAGGGTCAGTGGTTGAAAGTGCGAATGACAGATAGCGGCAGAGTCTGCTGGATTGAGGCCGATGCCTTGCAGGCAGTTGCTGTTTCCCAGTCGGTCGAGGTTTCCACGAAAACTGAACCCGTGGTTGTCGAAACAACACCGGTTGATACACAGGCAGTAGAGAAACAGGTGACTGTGAGCAATGCAGTGGAAGCTGAGCCTGATGTGGTCGCAAAGGCTGAGGAGAGTGCTCCTGAATTAGCTGCGCAAGAGACAGCATCACTCCCGCAGGCAGATGTGGTTGTAGTTAAACCGGAACCGGTTGCTGCCGATACAACAGCGGTGGAATCCTCTGTTGCTGAAACCGGTACGGATGAAGCCGTTGCTCTTCCTGCAGTGGATACGCAGAGTAATGATGGTGCGGTTACGGTATTCAATACGGGTGGCGCTTCTGCAGTAGAAACCACTCAGGCGGAAGCACCGGCGCTCAAGGCAGAAACGCAATTGGCAGAACCTGTTGCACCGGCGGCTGATGAACTGGCGCCGATCGCTCAGGCAGAAGTAACACCTCCTGAAGTGGCCGCGCAAATGACTGAGCCTGCGCTACAGGCGGCTGAAGCCGCACCGCAGTCAGATGCTCCTGTAGCTGGAGAAAAATCAATAGCTGCAGAGAGTCAGCTCAATAAGAGTGAATCAGAAGCGCTAGCTACTGCACCGATTGAAGATAGTGCCAGTGAACCGATGCCGGTCGTCATCAGTACAGGCGAACAGGCCCCTGCAGCACTGCAGGAACAGAATGTTGTGGTTCCGGGAAGCGAATCATCGGCCACTAACAGTCTGCTCTTTTCCAATAATGCAAATCTGCGCGCCGGTCCTGATGTGAAGTTTGATGTTGTAACATGGGCCACTGCCGGAGCATATGCCAATGAGCTGAAGACCAGTGGCGACTGGATTCAGGTGCAGCTGCAGGAAAGTAAACGCATGGGCTGGGTGCATCGCAGCGCGATAAAACCGGTTGATGCTGTTGCACCGACAGCCACTTCCGTGGTTGAAGCTCAGCCTGCAGCAACGACTGTGCCTGTAGCAGCAGCGCAAGAGGAAGTGCCAGTGCCACAGCAGTCAGCTGCTGGCATAGGCGAAAAGCAACTGCTGCAAACAACAACGATGCGTTCAGCACCCGGGGCAATGTCAGAGATGCTGGGCTGGGCCGGTAGCGGAGCCATGGTAGCTGTACTGGCACAGCAGGACTCCTGGCTGAAAGTGCGTATGCTGGACAGTGGTCGTGTCGGCTGGATTGATTCCGCAGCTTTTGAGCCGGTTGCACCGGTTTCGCAGGAGGCTGCAGAACCCGCAGCTGCAGTTCAGCCGGAAACGCTACAGTCTAAAGAGACTCAGACTGCACAACCGATGATTGCCATCAGTGCGGATGGGCAATCTGCTCAGTCTGCAGAAACTCAGACGTCTGAGGTTGCAGACAAAACATTGCCTCAGACAGATCTCATCAGCTTTTCCGCCAAAGCCAACCTGCGTGCCGGCCCTGATGCGAAATTTGATATCGTCTCCTGGGCTGGAATCGGTGCATTCGCCAATCAGTTGGACTCCCGCGGTGAGTGGATCAAGGTTCAGATGCAGCAAAGCAAGCGCATCGGCTGGGTGCACAGGAGTGCTACAAAACTGGTTGCAAAAGCAGCGCCATCCACTGTCGATTCACCTGCAGTCGTGCAAGAAGTGGCACAGGTAGAACGCCAGGCAGGGAAACTCTATTTCTTCAAACAGACAACTAATTTGCGGGCTGCCCCCGGAAAACAGTACGACGTCGTGGCCTGGGGTGCACGCAACGAGACTGCTTCCGAAGTTGAGCGCAAGGGTGAGTGGAGTCTGGTGCGCATGACGCTCAGCGGCAGAGTGGGCTGGGTGTTTAACAACGATCTGGTAGAGGCTGAAACGACATCAATTGAGGTCCTGGCCAGAGCCAAAGCTGAAGAAAGTAAAAATGCACCGGCAAACCTGAACGGGGCAAAGAGCGGAGATGTCTTTGAGGTGCTGAAAACTTCAACGTTGCGCGTAGATGCCAGTGATGAGGCTGAAATCAATAGCTGGGTTGCCAAAGGTGATAACGTTGCATTGCTACAGCGCCGTGACGGCTGGGCCCGTATCAACCCGCAGGTGGATGGCAAAAATGTCGGCTGGATAAAAATTGATCTGTTGAAAGAGATTGAGCCGGTACAACATGCAGCAACCGGTTTACACATCATCGATAAACATAATATTGAACAGTATCGCAGCAGGATTTCGCACGGGCAGCCCTTCAACTTCTCTTATGCGGCACTGGAGCAGGCCCTCTACAAGGTTCCGGTTGAAGAGCTGTATATCAATATGGACGATGACTATCTGGATGCCGTGTTCAAAAAAGGCCTTTATGATCACTCCGAGTTCGATATCCAGATGAGAACCAAGGGTCATACGGTGGAAAAAACTTTGTTGGGTACGATTACTGTGCTCGGTAGTTCGACGCGCGTATTCGACAAGAAGTCACTGTTGATCAAGCTGGATAAAGAGGGCAGCCGCTGGTACGGGCATCGCAGGATTGCGTTACGTTCCATGGCTTCGGATAAAGTGATGATGCGTGAATGGATGGCCTGGAAACTGATGGCGGCCATGGGCATGAAGGTGCCGGAAGTGCATCTGGTCAGGGCGACGTTCAATGAGGGCAAACGGGTCGGACTGTTCCTGTCGGTTGAATGGATGGGCACTGAGTTTCTTGCTGCCAATAATATGGATCTAAGGGGTGAGTTTTATCAGCCGGTTGATGCCTCATTCTGCGGTGATTTGAACAGCTCTGACCGTATGGAGTTCTGTTTTGATAAAATTACGCCGCAGGATAAAAATTATGATTCACTGCGTGCGATGGCCAGGGTTGTCAGCCAGGCGCGTGTCGATGAAATGCATACGGTACTGGCCAAAGAGTTTGACGATGAATCGGTGATCAACTGGGTTGCCGTCAACGGCCTGGTTTCCGATGGTGATACCTATAACAAAAATTACTGGTTACACCGTGATCCCACGCTGAACAAGTGGACGGTGATTCCGTGGGACTACAATCTGACATTCGGACGTACATACGATCCGTTTACCGAAAAGCCGTATAAAATCTGGAATGATAACTTCCAGTACTACTACCCGCCGGATGTGGGCGTGAGTAATCCACTGAAAGACAAGACGCTGCATAATCCGCGCCTGCGTTATCGTCTGGAACAAAAAATTAAACATCTGCTGGGCATTGAAGCAAATGGTCCGGAAGATACTTTCGGCTGGTTTTCTCCAACTGTCATGCATGCGCGTATCGGTAATCTTGCCTCGGTAGTCGGCAAAGAGCTGTATAAGGATAACTTCATTACTTACGGTGAAAAGGAGTTCACCAAGGTTTATGAATCGCTGATGTATTTTGTGACGGCGCATGACAACTTCCTGGCCCGCAAGCTGTTTGGCAGTTACAGGTGGACACCGGTGGATCCCAAAGCCCCGGCGATATTTGACTGGCCACTGCCGGCCGAACTGTATGGGCATGGTTTTATCAAGCAGGGCCACGACTCCATTTATATGACGGATGAAGGCTGGGGGCTGTTTGCAGGGCAACTGGTGCTGAAGCATCCGGTAGCATCCACAACAGAAGTGAAACTGGATATCGAAGGCGGCAAGGTACCGAAATATTTGCCATCCGGTTATTCTGCCATGCGTTGTATTCAGCGCTCATGGGTTCTCTCGGTGGAGCCGAATGTTTCAACTACAGCCGATTTGATGGTTGAATATTTGCAGGAGAACTCCCGCAGGACCGAAGTGTCGGTATCGGTGCATGAGGACAAGCTTGAGTTGTGGATGTATGACGGCAATCGCTGGAAACCGGTGAAAACTGAAGTGAATGAGTATGCCAATACACTGAAGGCAACGAATGTGCCGATAACATCCGGTCGCAAGCAGCGCTTCGTGGCTTGCAGTCCGTTCTGACGCACTTTTGCGAGGCCGATGGTTTGTGTCCCCCATTTGGGGGACAGAAACTTTATGATCGTTTCTATAGCATGCCGCGCTCCAGCGGTTATGCAGTTAAAGCAGGTGACTTTTTTGTTGTTTGACTGATACTAACCGGATTCGTTTTTATGATTGGAATGGCCGTCGCTGTGATTGAGGTTGCACTGACAGAGCATGGATATACAGGCAAGTATTGGTGGTGTGGGGATATTTTGGCGAATTTAACAGGCAAAATCTGGAGTGATTTTAAAAGTCCGGAAGGCAAGGCGACCTTCCAGTTTGCTGTCCGGTTGTTTTTAATCCTGCTTGCCTATTATCTGATGAAACCTGTGCGTGAAGGTTTGATTCTTGATGGCGGCAGCGCCGTGATCCGCAGTTATGCACTGGCCGGTCAGGCAGCTCTGCTGCTGATACTGGTACCGTTTTACAGTCATATTATAAAGCACCTGCAAGGCGACAAACTGTTCCATGCTGTAACGATCTTTCTGGCCAGCAACATTATGCTGTTCTATTTCCTCGGTTCGGCCGGTTATGACATCGGGGTACCGTTTTTTATCTGGCTGGGCATTTTCTCTGTATTGCAGATTTCACAGTTCTGGACCATGGTCAGTGATTACCACTGTGTGGAAAGCGGCAAGCGACTGACCTCCTACATCGCCATTGGTGGATCGCTGGGTGCGATGATCGGTGCGATGGTTGCCAAGTTTATGTATCTGCAACTGGGATCTTACGGGCTGATGGTACTGGCCAGTGTCATGCTGGTGGTTGCAGTGCTGATACCGACCACCAATACCTCGATGCGCAAGGAATCGGCAAGCCATTCAGATGATGAATCCATCTCGCATCTGCTGGGCGGTCTCAAACGGGTGTTTGACACCTCCTACCTGCGCTGGATTGCGGCTTCCGTGGTACTGCTGAACCTGATCAACTCTACCGGCGAATTTATTCTGGCGGATTTTGTAACAGGTGAGAAAAGTGGAGATGAGATCGGTGCGTTTTATGCAAATTTCTATCTCTACGTGAATATCGCCACTCTGGTACTGCAGGCATTTGTGGTGCGTCCGCTATATCAGGCGATTGGCGTCGGGGGCGCGTTGATCAGCCTGGCTGTTCTGAACCTTGCCATGTATGTCTCTGTACTTGCATTCCCGGTGCTTGCCTGGTTTGCCATTGTGAAAATGGCTGATAACAGTATCGATTATTCTGTGGCCAACACCACCAAACAGATTCTGTTTCTGCCACTGGACCGTTTTACACGTTATGAAGGTATGCTGGCCATTAATACGTTTTTTACCCGTTTCGGTGATCTGATTCAGGGCGGCGTGATTATGCTGGTGATTTCCGTGCTGGCCTTGCCGACCATATTTCTGGTGGGCACCAATATCGTATTATGTCTGCTCTGGGTGTTTGTCACGTTTAATGTGAGCAATCGTTTTAAAGCCTGGACTGAAAAATCGGAAGCGGCACTGAACGTTGAAACAGAAGTAGAAGGAGGGGGACAAGTATGAGTCAGTTGATTAGAGCCTCTTGCAAAAGTCTTCAAACCTGCTGAATTCAGCCTTTGAGAAGAGGCGAAAAAACTCCCTTCTGGTAGGGTAAGTCATCGACGACAACCAAACCAGAAAGGAGATCAAAGATGAATCATCT
>Ga0210016_1002333_pt1 | contig 17310 bp, 18 predicted proteins | sample CryGeyCG2014_300_FD_185454 | JGI IMG/M metagenome (GOLD analysis project Ga0210016, IMG submission 185454) | Groundwater microbial communities from aquifer - Crystal Geyser CG02_land_8/20/14_3.00 (SPAdes) (version 2) | ecosystem: Environmental > Aquatic > Deep subsurface > Groundwater | place... | reverse complement strand
CGGCACGGCGGTGGCGGCGGCGGCGGCACCGACGGTGAAACGGGTGGCGCAAGAGCTGGGCGGCAAGTCGCCCAACATCATTCTGCCAGGTGCCGATCTGGCGGTGGCGGTGGCGGCGGGGGTTGAGGGCTGTTTTGGCAACAGCGGTCAAAGCTGCGACGCACCGACCCGGATGCTGGTGCCCCGCGCCCGCCACGCCGAGGCGCTGGCGCTGGCCAAGGCTGCCGCCGAAGCGATGGTGCCGGGCGATCCGCGCGCGGCCACCACCACCCACGGGCCGGTGGTCAGCAAGGCGCAGTTCGACAAGATTCAGGGCCTGATCCAGCAGGGCATCGACGAAGGGGCAACCTTGGTCACCGGGGGCCTTGGGCGACCCAAGGGGCTGAACCGGGGCTGGTTCGTGCGCCCGACGGTGTTTGGCGATGTGACCAACCAGATGACCATCGCGCGCGAGGAAATCTTTGGCCCGGTGCTGGTGATCATCCCCTACGAGACGGTCGATCAGGCGGTCGAGATCGCCAACGACACGCCCTACGGTCTGGCCGCCCATGTGCAAGGGCCGCGGCCGGAAGCGCGCGCCGTGGCGCGTCGCCTGCGCGCCGGGCAGGTCCACCTCAATAACCCCGACTGGGATACCTTCGCCCCGTTCGGCGGTTACAAGCAGTCCGGCAACGGGCGCGAATATGCCGATTGGGGCATCCACGACTTTTGCGAAGTAAAGGCCGTCGTCGGCTATGGAGAGGCATGATGCATTACGGGTTCATTGGTCTGGGCAATCTGGGCGGGCACCTTGCGGCCAGTCTGCTCCGGGCGGGGTTCAAGCTGACGGTGCATGACATCGACCCGAAGCTGGGCGAGCGCCATGTCGCCATGGGGGCAACCTTTGCGGCCAGCCCGGCCGAACTTGCCGCCGGGGTTGATCATGTCTTCACCTGCCTGCCCTCGCCGGCGGTGTCCGAGGCGGTGCTGGCGCAGATCCTGCCCGCGATGCGGCCGGGGGCCACCTGGATCGAGAACTCGACGCTCGGGCGCGACGACATCCTGCGGCTGGGGGCGCTGGCCGCCGAGCAGGGGGTGCGGCTGATGGAAGCGCCGGTCACCGGCGGCGTCCATCTTGCGGCGCAGGGCAAGATCACGGTGCTGGCGGGGGGCGCGCGCGACCTCTACGATCTGCACCTGCCCGCATTGCAGGCGATCGGTGATCGCATCTTCCACATCGGCCCGCTGGGCTCGGCGGCGGTGATCAAGGTCATCACCAACATGCTGGCCTTCATCCATCTGGTGGCGGATGGCGAGGCCCTGATGCTGGCCAAACGCGGCGGGCTGGACCTTGCGACCGCGTGGCAGGCAATCGCGGCCTCATCGGGCAGCAGTTTCGTGCATGAAACCGAAGGCCAACTGATCCTGAACGGCAGCTATGACATTGCTTTCTCGATGGATCTGGCACTAAAGGATCTGGGCTTCGCCATGGGCTTCGGGCGCGAATTCGGGGTGCCGCTCGATCTTGCCGGGATGACTCAGCAGACCTTCGTCAAGGGCCGCGCCGCCTACGGTGGCAAGGCACAGTCCACCCAGATCGTCAAGCTGCTGGAAGACGTGCTGCACACCGATCTGCGCGCGCCCGGCTTTCCGGCGCGCCTCGAATAACCATACCGCATCTTCTTTGCCGCAATACTCTCGGGGGGTGTGGGGGGCAGACAGCCCCCCACCTGCCGCCGCCTGACCGGCTCAGACCAGCGCCACCAGCCGCGTCGCTTCAAGGCGCGGATCGGTCAGGGGGCTGCGGTCCTCGCCGGGAAAGAACCGCGCACGGGTGGCGGTGGGCATCGGGGCGGGGGGCGCGATCAGCACCCGTGGGCCGGTCTTCACGGTCTCGGCGGCCCAGGAACGCGCCAGTGCGATCTGGCCCGCCTTGGTCGCCCCGTAGGCCCCAAAGAACTTCGCCCCGCCGCGCGGATCGTCGAAGAACAACGCCGTGCCCGTTGCGGCGGCCAGCAGCAAGGGCTCGACATAGCTGATCAGCAGGCCCGTCGCGCGCAGGTTGGTGGCGACCGAGCGGTCCCAGTCCTTGGCATCGGCATGGCCGGCCGGGGTCAGCGGGGCGGCAAAGATCGCCGTGTGGGCCCAGAGGTCCAGCCTGCCCCAGCGGTCGTGAATGCTGCGACAAAGCTGGCGAAGTGCTGCGTCGTCGCAGATATCCATCGCGGCCAGGGTCAGACTGCCGGGTGCGGCGCGCGCCTTGACCCGATCGTCAAGTTCTTCCAGCCCGCCGCTGGTGCGTGCCACCGCCACCACGTGCCAGCCTTGTGCCGCCAATTCTTCGGCCATGGCCGCCCCCAGCCCGCGCGAGGCGCCGGTGACAAGTGCGATGCGATCTTTCATGCGCGCCGGTCTGGCGGCATTTTGCGTCAAGGTCAATGGTCTGACGGGTTTCGGACCATGGTCGGGCGGGGTGAAAGCACATTTGATTTGTCGACTCCGCGCCGCTAAATGGATCATCGTTTTGATCAGTGGAGGAAGTGATGACCAAGATGCGCAACCCCAAGACCGTGATCGTTGGCTTGTTGCTGTTGGCTGGGGTCGTTTCCGGTTGCACGGCACCCGTGCCTGCGGGCTATGGTGCCGCCTATCAACCGAATGCCTATTACGGCGGTTTCGGGGAAGGCAGCGAAGGCAGCGAAGGCAACGATATGGGCGAGCACGGCGGCTACTGACCTGCCACGGCGGCACCGTCACCCTTCCGGGGCAGGAAGCAGGCCGGGGGTTTCACACCCCCGGACCCCCGTGGGATATTTACGCAGAGGTGAATGGGCAAGGGGGCGCTTCAGCGCCCGATGGCGGCGATCTCGGCCAGGCGCAGATCGAGGATCCGGTGCACCAGCGGCACCGGCAACGGGTGGGCCGGGGTGAACAGCACACCGCTTTTCGAGGTTTTCCAGCCTGCCAGTTCGGCGCTCAGGCGCGCAATCACCGAACCGGAATCGGGATAAAGCCCGAGGTGGTGGGTGAAGGCGGCGTAACCCGCCACGATTCTGCCGATGCGAAACCCCGGCATGGCACAAGAGATGCATTCTTCGGCCTGCGGCAGGTCGGCGTCAACCTGATCCGCCCCCGCTCACTCAGCCGCTTTCATCTGAAAGCCTTCGTCGATCTTGTCCGAAGGCGAGACCGGATACTGGCCGGAAAAGCAGGCGTCGCAATACTGCGGCGCTTGTGCATTGCGCCCCATCGCCTCGCCGACGGCGCGGTAAAGCCCGTCCATGCTGACAAAGCGCAGGCTGTCCACCCCGATCCACGCGCGCATCTCGTCTTCCGACATGTTCGCGGCCAAGAGCTTGCTGCGCTCGGGGGTATCGACGCCGTAAAAGCACGGCCAGGCGGTTGGCGGGGACGCGATGCGAAAGTGCACCTCGGCCGCCCCGGCGTCGAGGATCATGTCCTTGATCTTGCGCGAGGTGGTGCCGCGCACCACCGAATCATCGACCAGGATCACCCGCTTGCCCTTGATCAGGGCGCGGTTGACGTTGAGCTTGAGCCGCACCCCCATGTTGCGGATGCTTTCGGTCGGCTCGATGAAGGTGCGGCCCATGTATTGGTTGCGGATGATCCCCATGGCGTAGGGGATGCCGCTTTCCTGGCTGTAGCCGATCGCTGCCGGGGTGCCGCTATCGGGCACCGGGCACACCAGATCGGCGTCAACCGGGGCTTCGCGCGCCAGTTCCACCCCGATCTGGCGGCGGTTCTCGTAAACCGAACGGCCACCAAGGATGCTGTCGGGGCGCGAGAAATAGACATGCTCGAAGATGCAGAACCGGGGCTTGGCGGGGGCGAAGGGGCGGGTGCTTTGAATGCCGCGCGCGTCGATCACCACCATCTCGCCGGGCTCGATCTCGCGGATGAACTCGGCCCCGATGATATCCAGCCCGCAGGTTTCCGACGACAGCGCCCAGCCCTCGCCCAGACGGCCCAGCACCAGCGGGCGCACCCCAAGCGCATCGCGCACCCCGATCAGCTTGCTTGAGGTCATCGCGACGATGGAAAACGCGCCTTCGACCCGGCGCAGCGCGTCCTTGATGCGCTCTGAAAGGTTCTGCTGGATCGAGCGTGCCATCAGGTGGATGATGCATTCGCTGTCGGACGACGACTGGAAGATCGAGCCGCGCTCGATCAGCTCGCGGCGCAGGGCGCTGGCGTTGGTCAGGTTGCCGTTATGGGCAATCGCCGCCCCGCCCATCGAGAACTCGCCGAAAAACGGCTGCACGTCGCGGATCTGGGTGGCCCCTTTCGATCCGGTGGTGGAATAGCGCACGTGCCCGATCGCCAGTTGCCCCGGCAGGGTTTCCATCAGGCTGGCCTTGGTGAAATTGTCGCGCACATAGCCAAAGCGCCGGGCCGAGTTGAAGCCGCTGGTCGCGTCATAGCTGACGATCCCGCCCGCCTCCTGGCCGCGATGTTGCAGCGCGTGCAGGCCAAGGGCCACGAAATTGGCGGCATCGGTCAGGCCGAACACGCCGAAGATGCCGCATTCTTCCTTGAGCTTGTCATCGTCGAAGGGATTGCTCAGGAATGGGCGCATCAGGGGGCTCCGAATCCGAATAGAGGGCGTGGCACCGCTCTAAGGCCTTGGCCGCCGGGTGTCACGCCCTGATCGCGTGGCGCAGGCCCTGTTCACTTGGTCGGGGCGGGCGCACCGCAGGTGCCGACCAGGTGTTCGTATTTCTGCACGATCCAGCCCGGCGCATCCGAGGGGATGGTCTGGTCGATATTGGCCTGGAACGAGGTGAAGATCCTGGCCGAGCGCGAATTGTCCACCATCGGCACGGTATTGGCCGCCACCGCGCGGTCGTAAACGATGAAGGCCACCGCCACCAGCAGCACACCGCGCGCCACCCCGAACAGAAAGCCCAGGCCCTGATCAATGCCGCCAAGTGCCGAGCGCTGCACCACCGATGAAAACAGTGGCGTGAACAGCGCGGCCAGCACCAGCCCCACGGCAAACACCGCGGCAAAGGCCGCGATGATGGAGAGCTCGCAACTGTCGGCCAGGAACTTGCCGACTACCGGCAGCTCCTTGATCAGCGGCTGCACCTGTCCGGCGAAGAGATAGGCCAGCACTGCCGCCCCGACCCAGCCCGCAATCGCCATCACCTCGCGCACCAGGCCGCGCGAATAGGCCAGCACCGCCGACAGCACGATGACCACCGCCACGACCCCGTCGACAAGGGTAAAGCCGTCCATTCACACACTCCCCGCGCGCTATCCCGCGCCGAATATTTCACCCACAAACGCCGTCAGATCCGGCATCTGGCGCACCTTCATCCCCGCCACCAGCCCGAGTTTCGAGCCGGTCGGGGCGATCGCCTGCTTGAAACCAAGTTTTGCCGCCTCTTTCAACCGGTTTTCCGCCTGCCCCACCGGGCGCAGCGCCCCCGACAGGCTGATTTCGCCGAATAGCACCATATCTGGCGGAATTGCCACATCCTCGCGCGCCGACAAGAGCGCCGCCGCGATCGCCAGATCGGCGGCGGGCTCAACGACCCGCATCCCGCCCGCGACGTTGAGAAAGACGTCAAGCCCGCTGAACGGGATGGCGCAGCGCGCTTCCAGCACCGCCAGAATGGTCGCGACCCGGCCCGCGTCCAGCCCCACCACGGTGCGCCGCGCGGTGCCGAAGGCGGTAGGGGCGACCAGCGCCTGTATTTCGGTCAGCAGGGGCCTGGAGCCCTCGATGCCCGCGAACACCGCCGCACCGGGGGCGGGCTGGTCACGGTCGGAAAGGAACAGCGCCGAGGGGTTGGCGACCTGCACCAGCCCGTCGCCGGTCATCTCGAACACCCCGATCTCGCCCGAGGCACCAAAGCGGTTCTTGACCGCGCGCAGGATGCGAAACTGGTGGCCGCGCTCGCCCTCGAAGTAAAGCACGCAATCGACCATGTGCTCGACCACCCGGGGGCCGGCGATCTGGCCGTCCTTGGTGACGTGCCCCACCAGCACCACCGCCACCCCGCGCCGCTTGGCGAATGTGACCAGCTCTTGCGCGCTGGCCCGGACCTGCGCCACCGAACCCGGCGCGGCGTCGATGGTATCAAGCCACATGGTCTGGATGCTGTCGATGATCACCAGGCCCGGTCGCCGGGCGTCGAGCGTGGTCAGGATGTCGCGCAGGTTGGTCTCGGTCGCAAGCTGCACCGGGGCATCCGCCAGCCCCAGGCGCAGCGCCCGCATCCGCACCTGCGCCGGGGCCTCTTCGCCCGAGACGTAAAGGCAGCTCACGCCGCCACGCGCAAAACTGGCCGCCGCCTGCAACAGCAGGGTCGATTTGCCGATGCCGGGATCGCCGCCCACCAGAATCGCCGAGGCCGCCACCAGCCCGCCACCCAGCACCCGGTCAAGCTCGTCCAGCCCCGAGCGCACCCGCGCCGGCGGGGGTTCGGTGCTGGCAAGCGTGGTAAGCGGGATCGCCCGACCCTTGGGGCCAAGCGCGCGCGGGCCCGAGGCCAGCGCGGCTTCCTCGACCACGGTATTCCAGGCACCGCAGGATTCGCAGCGCCCGGCCCATTTGCTGTGCGCGGCACCGCAGGCGGTGCAGGTGAATTGGGCGGGTGCCTTGGCCATGGTGCTTGATGCCCTGAAAGGGCGCGCTCATCAAGCGAAGAGGCACGTCAGGGCCGATGAGCGTCCGGTTCGGTCAGCAGCGAAATCACCAGCGACGCCAGGATGCAGCCGGTGAAGAGGTAAAGCCCCCAGGCCACCTCGACCGTGGCCAGCCCCACACCCTTGACGATCACGATGTAAAGCGCGACCAGAAACACGTCGGCCATGGCAAGCTTGCCCAAAACATGCAGCGCAGGCAGGGTGCGCGGCGACATCAGGCCGAAGTGCAAGAGCGCCAGCCCGATGGTCTTTGCAAGCGGCGCGAAGATCGCGAACAGCGTCACCACCAGCGCCAGCCCGACGTCGCTGGCCCACAGTGATTGCAGGCCGGTGATCACCGAGATCTCGTTCATCCCGAAGATCGGCAGCAATGCCGCGCGCATCAGCGGGGCAAACCAGGCGATCGGAAACAGCACCAGCAGCGCCAGATTGGCCAGCCGCAGGATGATCGGCAACGCCCCCAAGTGCCGCCCCATTCAGCGCACCGCCTCGATCGGCCCGGTCGCCCGGCCATGGATGAACTGTTGCAGGTAAGGGTCTGATGCGGTGTCCATTTCCGCAATCGGGCCGGTCCACTGGATGACCCCGTCATGCAGCATCGCCACCCGGTCGGCGATGGCGCGCACCGAGCTCATGTCGTGGGTGATGGTCATCGCGGTCGCCCCCATTTCGACCACGATCTCGCGGATCAACTCGTTGATCACCCCCGCCATGATCGGGTCAAGCCCGGTGGTGGGCTCGTCGAAGAAGATGATCTCGGGCTCGGCGGCGATGGCGCGGGCCAGACCCACGCGCTTTTGCATCCCGCCCGACAGCTCGGCGGGGTAAAGGTCTGCGACCTGCGCGCGCAGGCCGACCCGGCGCAGTTTCTCGATCGCGATGGCGCGGGCCTCGGCCTTGGGGCGGGCCTTGAGGCCGCGCAGCAGGCGGAAGGCGACGTTTTCCCACACCCGCAGGCTGTCAAACAGTGCGCCACCCTGGAACAGCATGCCAAAGCGGGCCAGGAACGCCTCGCGCTCGGCCCGGGCGGCATCCTCGCCGTCGAGCAGGATCTGGCCCGCGTCGGGGTGGACCAGGCCAAGGATGCACTTCAGCAGCACCGACTTGCCGGTGCCCGAGCCGCCGATGATCACCATGCTCTGGCCACCCGTGATGCTCAGGTTGACCCCGCGCAACACCCGGTTGGCCCCGAACGCCTTGTGCACATCCTTGAGCTCGATCATGAGGTGAAAAAGACCTCGGTCAGCAGGTAGTTGGCGGCAAGGATCAGCACCGAAGCCGCGACCACCGCCGATTTGGTGGCGCGCCCCACGCCTTGCGCCCCGCGCTGCGAGTTCATGCCGTGATAGCAGCCAAGCGTCGCCACGATAAAGCCGAAGGCCGCGCCCTTGAACAGGCCCGAGCCGATATCCCAGCCTTCCAGAAAATCGACCGTGTTCTTGAGATAGCCCGCCGAGTTGAAGCCCAGCCGGTTGACCCCCACCAGCCAGCCCCCGGCAATACCGATCGAATCGCCCACCGCCACCAGCACCGGCATCGCCAGGGTGGCGGCAAGAACGCGGGGGACGGCCAGATATTTCAGCGGATGGGTGGAAAGGGTGACCAGCGCGTCGATCTGCTCGGTCACTTTCATGGTGCCGATTTCGGCGGCGATCGAGCTGGCCACCCGTGCTGCCACCATCAGCCCGCCCAGCACCGGCCCCAGCTCGCGCACCATGCCGATTGCCACGATCGAGGGCACCACCGCCTCGGCACTGAACCGTGCGCCGCCGGAATAGATCTGCAACGCCAGCGCGCCGCCGGTGAAGAGCGCGGTCAAGCCCACCACCGGCAGGCTGAGCCAGCCGATCTGGATCAGCGCCAGCCCGAACTCGCGCAAGTAGAACGGCGGGCGGGCAATGTGGCCCACCACCGATGCGGCAAACAGCACCAGCCGACCAAGGCTGGCCAGCGCCGCCAGCACCACCCGGCCCAGGGCGGCAACCGGCGCAAGCGGCGAGGTCAGCGCGATCATGCGGCCCCCCCGCGGTAATCGCGCCGGTAGCGCGCGCCCAGGCTGGTCAGAATCTCGTAGCCGATGGTGCCTGCAACATCGGCCAGGTCATCGACCGACTGGGCCGGCCCGATGATGTCAAGCCGATCCGGCTCGCGCGGAAGGTGGCTGATATCGACCGTGATCAGATCCATCGACACCCGCCCGACCAGCGGGCAGGGCACGTCGCCATCCCACAGCACGGCGCGGTTGGAAAGGCTGCGCAGCAAGCCGTCGGCATAGCCGCCCGCGACCGTGGCGATCACCGCAGGCGCTTCGGCGGTCCAGCCACCACCATAGCCCACGGTCTCGCCGGCGGCAACCTCGCGGCACTGGATCACCGGCAGGGCCAGCGCCACCACCGGCAGGGCGGCATCGAACGGACGCCCGCCGTAAAGGCCGATGCCGGGGCGGGTCAGATCGAAGTGATACTCCGGGCCCAGCACGATGCCCGCCGTCGCCGCCAGCGAGCGCGGCACCGCAATGCCATCGGTCAGGTAATGAAATTGTGCCAGTTGGTCCGCGTTCAGCGGGTGGCCGGGGTCGTCGCCACAGGCCAGGTGGCTCATCACCAGCTCGGGGGTGGCGGCCAGAACGTGGCCCGCAACCGCCGCCCATTCCGCCGCCTCGAGCCCAAGTCGGTTCATCCCGGTATCAAGCTGAATGCCGAACGGATGACCCGGCAGCGACTCGAAGTGACGGGTGATCTGATCGACCGAATTCAGCATCGGGGTCAGATCAAGGTCATGGATCAGTGCGCTGTCGCCTGCCATGTGACCCGCGAGAACGCTGATCTGCGGCCCCGGCCCAAGCGCCTGACGCAGTACGACCGCCTCTTGCGCCAGCGCCACGAAAAACCGCCGCGCCCCGGCCTCGGCCAGCGCGCGCACCACCCGCCCGGCCCCCAGCCCGTAGGCATCGGCCTTGACCACCGCCGCCGTCTGGGTGCCGTTGGCACTCAGCCGATCCAGCGCGCGCCAGTTGGCGGCTATGGCGTCGAGGTCGATCATCAGGGTTGCGCTGGCCATGGCGGTGTTTTGACCGGCCTATCGGCAAGGTCAAGCTAATTCCGGCACACCGCGACCCGATGGTGGCGCGAGCGCGGAAGCGTGAGTATTTAGGCAAAGAAGATGCGCGCGCCTTCTTCTTTGGTCAAATACTCATCCGGCACCGGGGCCGGGTGCAGCGCGCAGGGATCAAAACCCGACGTCACCGTCGCCTTGCTGCCAGGGTTGGGCGAGGTTGCCGAAGCGGGTGAAGCGGTCCTCGAAGCTGAGATTGACCGAGCCGATCGGGCCGTGGCGCTGTTTGCCGATCACCACCTCGGCCTTGCCGTGCACGTGCTCCATCAGGGTCTGCCACTTGGCCATGGCGTCAAGTTCATGGTCGCCGGGTTTTTCACGCTCGCGGTAGTATTCTTCGCGAAACACGAACATCACCACGTCGGCGTCCTGCTCGATCGAGCCGGATTCACGCAGGTCGGAAAGCTGCGGGCGCTTGTCGTCGCGCGATTCCACGGCGCGCGACAACTGGCTGAGGGCGATCACCGGGATGTTCAGTTCCTTGGCGATGGCTTTCAGCCCCTGGGTGATTTCGGACACTTCGGTGACGCGGTTCTCGACCCGGCCGGTGCCTTTCACCAGTTGCAGGTAATCCACGATCAGCAGGTCCAGCCCGTGGGTGCGCTTGAGGCGGCGGGCGCGGGCGGCGATCTGGCTGATCGGCAGGGCCGGGGTGTCATCGATGTAAAGCGGGCAGGACTCAAGCGCCTTGGCGGCTTCGACGAAGCGGCGGAATTCGTCCTCGGTCATGGCGCCGCGGCGGATCTGATCCGAGGGCACTTCCGAGGCTTCCGACAGAATCCGCGCGGCCAGTTGCTCGGCGCTCATCTCGAGGCTGAAAAAACCGACCACGCCGCCCTCGACCGTGCCATCGCTGCCATCGGGCAGGCGACCGTGGCGGTAGGCCTTGGCGATGTTGAAGGCGATGTTGGTGGCCAGCGCGGTCTTGCCCATCGACGGGCGACCGGCCAGGATCAGCAGATCCGAGGTATGCAAGCCGCCCAGCTTGCGGTCGAGATCGACCAGCCCGGTGGCAATTCCGGCCAGCTTGCCGTCGCGCTGGTAGGCCGCGTTGGCGACATTGACTGCGTCGTTGACCGCCCGCAGAAAGCTTTGAAAGCCGCGCTCGGCGTGGCCCTGCTCGGCCAGTTGATAAAGCCGCTGCTCGGCCTCGACGATCTGTTCGCGCGGTTCCGAGGCGACCTCGACCTTGGCGGCCTTGGCCGAGATGTCGCGGCCAAGGGCGATCAGCTCGCGCCGCACCGCGAGGTCATAGATCATCTGGGCATAGTCGCGCGCGGCAAAGGCCGAGATCGCCGCGCCTGCCAGCCGCGCCAGATAGGCCGGGCCGCCAAGTTCGCGCAGGCCCGCGTCGTCTTCGAGAAACGCTTTCAGGGTCACCGGCGAGGCGAGGGCATTCTTCTGGATCCGGGCGGCGGCAATCTCGAAGATGCGCTGGTGGACAGGATCGAAGAAATGGTCGGGCTTCACCAGCGCGGCAATCCGGTCATAGACCTCGTTGTTGGTCAGGATCGCGCCAAGAAGCTGTTGTTCGGCCTCGATGTTGTGCGGCAGGGCGTCGGTCTCGGGCAGCAGGGCGGGCGGCAGCGGTCTGAGAGTCGTGATTTCCATGCCGTCTGCCCCTTTGCTGCCCTTGGGTCTGATGCCCGAATCAAGGTGCCGGACGCAAGTTCTGATAACCTGGTGGAAAACTTGTCCCAGACCCTGAGTATAACCCAAAAGAGCCGCTTTCACCACACCATCTGGTGCTGAAAGCCGCCGGTTCCACAAGGGCTGTCGATTCGCAGCAGGGCAGCATTGCGCCCGGGCGGGCCGGGCCGAAGTGCCATCGGCAGAAATCTGCCGGTGGCGCAAGCGTCAGCCGTGGTGCGCCGCCTGCCAGCCGCGCGGGTCGGCCAGGAAGGCTTCGACTTCGGTCAGGGTGGCGCTGTCGAACGACCCTTGTGCCCGCGCCTCGGCCAGCACGTCGTGCCAGGTGCAAAGGTGGTGCAGGCTGACGCCGTGGTCGGACAGGCGTTGGCGGGTGTCGGGGAAGATGTCGTAAAAGAAGATCACGGCGGTGTGGCCGCACAGCGCGCCGGTGTCGCGGATGGCATCGACGAAGCTCAGTTTCGAGCCGCCGTCGGTGGTCAGATCCTCGACCAGCAGCACGCGCTGGCCGGGCGTCATCTCGCCTTCGATGCGGGCATTGCGGCCGTAGCCCTTGGGTTTCTTGCGCACGTAGGTCATCGGCAACGCCAGCCGTTCGGCCACCAGCGCGGCAAAGGGGATGCCTGCGGTTTCGCCGCCCGCGATGTTGTCGAACGCCTCGAACCCCGCGCCGCGCAGCACCGTGACGGCGAGAAAATCCATCAGGACAGATCGAATGCGGGGATAGCTGATCAGCTTGCGGCAGTCGATGTAGGTTGGCGAGGGCAAGCCACTGGCCAGCGTGAAGGGCGTTGCGGAATTGAAATGCACTGCCTTGATTTCGAGCAGCATCCGCGCCGTCAGGCGGGCGATCTCGGCGGCGGGGGGGAAGGACGAGGGGATCATGGCGTTGCTCCGGGGTGGTGGGGGGCGCGCTCATCCCGCCCTGCCGGGCGGTCTTCGCCGCGGCCAGCGAAGACGCCCGGCAGGGCGGATGAGCGGCGCGGGTCAGGCTTCCACATGCCAGTGCACCGGAAAGCCGGGGTTGAAGACGGTCACCGGACCGGCCTCGGTGAAGATTTTTGCGGGCCAGACGGCGGCACCGCCCCTGACCAGCGTCAGGTGCGCGTCAGTGACCGGCAGGTGGTAGAAACCCGCACCATGGCCGCTGGTGAAGGCTTCCAGTCGGTCGAGCGCCCCGGCGTCCTCGAACACCTGGGCCAGGATCGGCAGCGCGTTGGTGGCGGTGAAGCAGCCGGCGCAGCCGCAGGCGGCCTCTTTGGCGGCATCGACGTGTGGCGCGGAATCGGTGCCGAGAAAGAACCCAGGCTCGCCCGAAGTGGCGGCCTCGACCAGTGCGCGGCGGTGGACCTCGCGCTTGGCCACCGGCAGGCAGTAGTTGTGCGGCCGGATGCCACCCGCGAGGATGTGGTTGCGATTGATGACCAGGTGGTGGGCGGTGATACTGGCGGCAAGGGTGTCGCCACCGGCGCGCACGTAGGCCACCCCTTCGGCGGTGGTGACATGTTCCAGCACCACCCGCAGCCCCGGCGTGGCGCGGCGCAGCGGATCAAGCACGGTGTCGATGAACACCGCCTCGCGGTCGAAGATATCGACCTCGGGCGTGGTCACTTCGCCATGGACGCAAAGCGGCAGGCCAAGCCCGGCCATGGTTTCCAGCACCGCGCGGACCTTGCCGAAGTCGCGCACCCCGCTTTGGGAATTGGTGGTGGCTCCGGCGGGGTAGAGCTTGACGGCCGTGATCAGCCCCGTGGCGGCGGCCGCGGCGACATCGGCGGGGTCGGTGGTCTCGGTCAGGTAAAGGGTCATCAGCGGCGTGAAGGCCGCCCCCGCGGGCAGGGCCGCCATGATCCGGTCGCGGTAGGCGCTGGCCTGCGCGCCGGTCACCACCGGCGGCACCAGATTGGGCATGATCAGGGCGCGGGCGAAATGGCGCGCCGACTCGGGCAGCACGCCGTGCAGCAGCGCCCCGTCGCGCAGGTGCAGGTGCAGATCGTCGGGGCGGCGGATCGTCAGGCTTTGCATCATGCCCTTCGCCTAGCGCATCGCACTCGCGGATTCCAGAGCCCACTGGCGCGATCCGATGGGATCGTGTCTATCATGGGCTCGGGTTGGCACCAGGAGGTTTGATGATGTCATTGCGCTTGGCCGTGGCGGCGGCGGTTGCCGCCTGGGGGATCACGGTGCCGCTGGCGCTGCTGGCGCAGCAGTTCGACTGCGCGCAGGCGGGCAGCCAGAACGCGCTGACCTATTGCGCCGAGCAGGACTGGATCGCAGCGGACTCCGACCTCAACCGGGTCTATCGCCGGGTCCGCGCCCTGATGCAGCAGATCGACGCCGATCTGCCGGTGGCCGAGCGCGGGGCAGAGGTCCAGTTGCGCGACGCACAGCGCGGCTGGATCACCTACCGCGATGCCGCCTGCGCGGTCGAGGGTTACATGTTCCACGGCGGCACGGCCGAGCCGATGATCGTTTACGGCTGCCTGGCTCGCCTGACCGCAGCACGCACCGAGGATCTGCGCGCCTTGCTGGCGATGTAGGCGCGCGGCAGGAGCGTCAGGTTTCCTCCGGCGCGGGCGGTGCCGATTCGGCCGTGGCCGCCTCGAGGACGACCAGCCTGCGGCGAAAGAATTTCGCGCCGGTGCGTTGCGCCACATTGCGGCAGATCATCACGGCGCGCTGGCGGTGGCCGCCGAGTTCGGCCTCGGCCAGCAAGGCGCGCAGGTAGGGGCCGTAGCTGCGGCGCTGGCGCAGCGCGGTGGCGAACCGGGCCGATGTCAGGCTGCCGTCGGCGGCGGCGGCAATCAGATCCGGCAGCAGTTTCATCTGCTCCAGCGCAAGATCAACGCGTTTGCCAAGGCGCGGGCAGCGCAGCATCGTGACATAGGGTCGGGTGAACAGGGCGGCATGCATCGCATCCAGCGCCTGGGTATGGTCGAACACCACGAACACCTGCCCGGTGCCCTCGATCATGTCGGGGGCATAGCCGTAGCGGTCGGTGAAGTTCAGCCGCCGGTGGCGGGTATCGCGGGTATCCCAGACCGCCACCTGTGGGTCGAGTGTCGCGCGCGGCTGCACCGCCAGCACGGTGGCCCCAGGGGCGGCCACCGAATAGGCGCAGGCGGCGTAGCCCGCCATGCCCGCGCCATAGAAGGCGACATGGTCGAAATCCTCAAAGAAGGCATCATCCACCAGGCGGTCGAAATAGCGGTAAACCGCCTCGTCGCGATACCAGGTTTCGCCATCGGCAATCAGGCACAGATGCGACCAGCCGTGCGCCGCGGCGATGGCATGGCCTTGCGGCAACTGATCCGGGGTCGCCCTGATCGCGTCAACCGTCTCGAAGGTCACCAGCAGGGTCGGGCTTTCATCGGCAAAAAATGCCCAGTGCCGCGCCCCGACGGTCTGGAAATAACCGGCCTCTTCCCCGACAGCGTCGATCCGGGCCAGCCATTCGGCGCGACTGGCGGGCGGCGCGGCAGCCGCCGGGGCTTCGCTGTCGGGCAGGGTTTCAGTTGTCATGTCAGGGCCTTCGCTTTCACTCGCACATAGGGCTTACCGAGCGGTGATGCCAGTGTCGCGTGGCGAATTCGGGCGGACAAGGGGGCAGCCCTGCGGCAAAACCGGCGGTCGCCGAAACAATCGGCAGGGATTGTTGCGGGGTGGCACCGGCTGGGCCGGTGGCGCGGTTTCAGTCGGTCTGGGGGGGCGAAGTCAGCGCCGGGCCGGGGGGCTGGGCGGCAACGCTGGCAGGCACCCCCGGCGCATGGCGCCACACCAGCCAGGCCTGCTGCGCCGAAAGCGCCCGCGCCGGGGGCGTCATCAGCAGCCGCCCGAACAGTGCGCGCCACGGCTCGTCTTCCATCAGCGCGCTAAAGCGCGCCTGCCGCCAGGCCACCCCGTGGCGGTGCAGCGGCCCCAGCACCGGGTCGGCCAGCAGGTCTGACCGCCGCGCGCCCGCAGGCCCAGCCAGCGCCAGGATCGAGGCGTCCTCGACAGCGCTGAAGTTGCGCTCGACCCAATAGCTCATGTCAAACGTCGCGGCGTCACGGTTGGCCCGCCCGCGGTCGCATTTCACCAGATAGCTTTCCATCGCCCCCAGGGCATAATGGTTAAGCTGCACCAGGCGGTAATTGTCGCGCCCGAGGCCCGAGAACAGCCGCCCGGTGTGAAACGCCACCGGCAGCTCGCGCCCCGCGCCGTCGAACCAGTGCTGCGCCGCCAGACGCGCCTTGTCGGGTTGGCGCGGGCGATGCACCCCAAGCTTGCCATAGCTGCCGTCGTTGCGAAACAGGGTCTTGAACTGCACCGCCTGCCAAGGCCATTGCAACACCGCCGGGGCGGCGCGCACAAAGGTCTCGGTCACCGGCGTGTCGCGGTAACTGATCACCCCGGCATTGCCGAACATCCGCCAGGTCAGGGTGATCGCCGTGGCCGCAGGCAGGGCGGTCAGCAGATCGGGCAGGGTGCGGGTGCCGGTATGGATGTTGACGAATTCGTCGATGTCGAGAAACAGCACCCAGTCGGCGGCGGCCTTCAGCGGATGGCGGTCGGCCGCTTTCAGCGCCGCCCACTGCGGCCCCTGCTTGTGCGGCCCCGGATTGCGCACATGGGTGAGCCACCCCATCGCCTGCAACCGATCGAGCATACGGTCGGTGCCATCGTCGCAATCGTTCGAGAACACCAGAAAATCGGTAAAACCGCAGGCGCGGTGATGGGCCAGCCACTCGAGCAGGAACGAGGCCTCGTTACGCACCGTCAGAATCGCCAGAAACCGCATGTCCGCTGCCTTCCGGGCGGTCTGCGGCGCCCTCTGCCCGCGACGCTAGCACATCACCCCGACCCCGGCAAATCGCCCCAGATGCTGGGTTCGGCACCCGCCTGACCAACATCACCCGTCAGATGCGCCAGCGCGATGTCGATGCGTTGCCGGGTGCTGGGGCAGGGCGCGGTGGTGGTGCTGATCAGCGACGGGCTGGAACGTGACGCCGCCGGGCTGCCGGCGCAAGAGATGGCGCTGCGGCACCGCTCGGCCCGCCGCCTGCTGCGGATGCTGGCGGACGATCCGGCGTGAGTCCGCCGCAATCGTCTGCCGGTCGCGCGATAGCTGCCCCATGTTATCGCATGACGCCGCAAGACCTGTTCTGGTGGTGCCGTAGCCCGCCCCTGCGCCGCCCGCAACGGCACCGCGCAGGAGCGGGGCGATTCTCTTGAAAGGACCACCCCTGATGAAACGGCTTTTGACAACCACAACCGCGCTCTCGATGATGCTCAGCCCGCTGGCACCGCTGCCGCTGCTGGCGCAGATCGAAGTGACGGTTGGGGATCGCGTGGTAATATGCCTGCCCGACGCCGCCACCGCCTGCCCCGAGGGGGCCAGTTGCGTGATTGCCCCCGAAACGCCCTGCGAGCTGGGTGCCGACAGACCCGCCGTCACAGATCAAGCGGCCGACAAAGCGGCACGGGTGGCGGCAAAGAAAGCCGCTGCCGCCGAGCGGGCCGCAAAAAAGGCGAAGGCTGCCGCCGCCAAGGCGGCCGTAAAGGCGGCTGAACAGGCTGCCGCCGCCGAACAGGCCGCCGCCGCGCAAGCTGCTGGTGATGCTGCTGGTGCAGACGTTGCCGCCGCCGCCGAACAGGCTGCCATTGCCGCTGCTGCTGCCGGGCAGGCCGCTGCGGACGCTGCCGTCGCCGAACAGGCCGCTGCTGCTGCCGCTGCTGTGCAAGCTGCCGCTGACGCGGCACAAGCCGCCCTTGACGCTCAGGCCGCTACCGATGCCGCCGCAGCCCAAGCCGATGCTGACGCTGATGCCGCCGCAGCCCAAGCCGCCGCTGACGCTGACGCCGCCGCAGCCCAAGCCGCTGCTGACGCTGACGCTGACGCCGCCGCAGCCC
>Ga0210016_1002331_pt1 | contig 17312 bp, 15 predicted proteins | sample CryGeyCG2014_300_FD_185454 | JGI IMG/M metagenome (GOLD analysis project Ga0210016, IMG submission 185454) | Groundwater microbial communities from aquifer - Crystal Geyser CG02_land_8/20/14_3.00 (SPAdes) (version 2) | ecosystem: Environmental > Aquatic > Deep subsurface > Groundwater | place... | reverse complement strand
GGATATTTCGCCAAAGTGGATAGTTCTCATTTAGATATGGCTTTAGACTGGGTGTCGGATGTTTATTTTAATTCTTTGTTGCCGGAAAAAGAAATAGAAAGAGAGAAAGGAGTGATTATCCAAGAAATTAATATGTACAAAGACCATCCGATGAGTTATGTCGGCATTCTGTGGTCAAAGCTTTTGTATGGAGACCAGCCGGCAGGCTGGCCGATTTCAGGCACCAAAGAAAGCGTCTCAAAAATTTATCGTCAAGACCTAATTTCTTATATGAAAAAACAATATGTTGCTTCAAATACCATTGTTTGCGTGTCCGGAAATATAGAAATTCAAAAGACCTTAGGAAAAGTTAAAAGATATTTCTCTAAAATTAAAACTGTTATACCTTTTAAAAAACCTCAGGTTTTTGAAAGGCAAACAAAGCCCGAATGCTTATTACTGGAAAGAAAAACCGACCAGACCCATTTGTGTTTAGGGGCAAGGGCATATAATCTTTTCCATCCGCAAAAATATGCTCAAGAATTGCTCGGAATAATTTTAGGAGGGATGATGAGTTCCAGGCTTTTCATCAAAGTAAGAGAAAGATTAGGCATTGCTTATTATGTCAATACTGTTGTATCGGCTGATCCTGATACGGGCTCTTTAGTTACTCAAGCAGGAATCCAAAATCAGAAAGTGGAAAAAGGGATACAGGTCATTTTAAAAGAATATAAAAAAATCGCCAGGACAAAATTACCAGAAAAAGAGCTGAAGAAAGCGAAAGACCATCTAAAAGGAAAAATGACTTTACTTTTGGAAGCTTCTGATGCGCAGGCTTCGTTTTACGGTACACAGGAGCTTTTGGAGAAGAAAATTTTAACTCCGGAAAAAATCTACCGCGAAATTGATAAGGTCAGCCTGTTAGATATTCAAAGAGTGGCTAAAGATATTTTTCAGCCCCAAAAATTAAATTTAGCTTTAATCGGTCCGTTTAAAGATAAAAAAATATTTGAAAAAATATTAAAGGGTCAATGAGCTTTGCTCATTTCCACCTTCACCCACTTTGTGGGTTCGGTATATGAATAATGAAAAATTACTAGATATTTCGTGGGGAACGATTTTCAAGATTTTTGTCGCAGTAATTTCTTTTTATCTTCTTTATCAAATTAGGGATATTTTAGTCTGGTTTGTTTTCGCTTTAATTATTTCTGTTTTATTTAATCCTGCGGTTAATTTTTTAAGAAAACTAAAAATACCAAGAAGTTTGGCAGTTTTGTTTGTATATACTGCCTTTTTCGGCATTTTAACTTTGATAATTTATTTCACTGTCCCTCTATTTATTTCTGAAATTAAACAATTTTCTCAGATTCTTCCTGAATATTTTGAGAGAATTTCCCCATCATTAAAGGGACTGAAAATTGAAGCATTTCAGGATATTGAGACCTTCTTTAATGCGTTAGGAGAAATATTGAATAAAATAATTATCAATATTGCTAATATCTTATTTGTTATTTTTGGAGGAATTTTTGCTACAACCTTTATTTTAACCTTAGCCATTTATATTTCTTTGAATGAAAAAGGAATTGAAAAAAGCATCTTAATTTTTTTTCCAAAAAAATACGAAGCTAATATATTGTCTATTTGGGAAAGGTGTCAGAAAAAAGTGAGCGGTTGGTTTCTGACAAGAATCCTGGCCTGTTTATTCGTTGGCGTTGTCTCTTTTGTTGTTTTTTTGGTTTTTAATACCCCATACCCATTTTCTTTAGGATTACTAGCCGGGGTCCTTAATTTTATTCCAATTGTTGGGCCTCTTATTACGGGCATCTTTATTTTCGTAATTATTTCTTTAGAAAACATATCTAAAGCGATTTTTGTTATCATTGCTTTTACTTTAATTCAGCAAGTTGAAAATAATATTTTTACCCCTCTTATTTCAAAAAGATTTGTGGGGCTGCCGCCGATTTTGGTTTTGATGTCTTTAGTAATCGGAGGAATCTTATGGGGATTTTTGGGCGCAGTTTTGGCTATTCCCCTGGCCGGGATTTTGTATGAATTTTTGAAGGAATTTCTGGAAAAAAGAAAATCAGAAAAGCCAGCGGTGTTGTAGGCGAAGATGATAAATCCTCTTCTCCACCCTTCGTTGCGGCTCGGGTAAATTAAATGTCAACCCTTTACGTTGTTAGTACCCCTATTGGGAATCTTGAAGATATAACTTTTAGAGCTCTGCGAATTTTAAAAGAGGTTGATTTGATTGTTTGCGAAGATACGCGCCAGACGCTGAAATTGTTAAATCATTATAATATTTCAAAGCCATTGGTTAGCTATTTTCAGCATAGTAAATTGTCAAAAATAGATTATATTGCAGGACAATTGGAACAGGGCAAAAAAGTCGCGTTGGTCACAGATGCAGGAACGCCCGGCATTTCCGACCCGGGTGGAAAATTGCTTACCCGAGCGTTAGCGAAGGGTGGAAAAGAGCCGAATGGTTCTTTGACTACCCGAGCGTTAGCGAAGGGTGGAAAAGAGCCGAATGGTTCTTTGACTAATGAAATCGCCACGAGGCCGGGGCTCGCGGCGGAGATTGTTCCGATTCCCGGACCTTCGGCTTTAACTGCGGCCGCTTCAGTTTCTGGATTTCCGATGGATAAATTTTTATTTTTGGGATTCCCGCCCGCAAAGAGGAAAAGAAAAAAATTCTTTGGAGAAGTTATTAATTCAAAATATCCCGTAATTTTCTATGAAGCGCCCCACCGAATTTCAAAAACTTTAAAAGAATTACAATTAACAATTAACAATAAACAATTAACAATAAATATCGTTGTTTGCCGGGAACTGACCAAAAAGTTTGAGACAATTTACCGCGGCACAGCAGAAGAAATAATCAAAATTTTAGAAAACGATAAAAATAATTTAAAGGGAGAATTTGTAATCATTGTGAGCAATGAATAAATTTTATATCACTACTCCAATTTATTACGTCAATGACAAACCTCACATCGGTCATACTTATACAACCGTGGTAGTCGATGTTTTGGCGCGCTGGCATAAAATTCAGAAAGACCAGGTATTTTTTCTTACCGGTACCGATGAACACGGAGCTAAAATCGCCGCCGCCGCCGCCGCGGTCGGCAAATCGGAGAAAGAATTTGTTGACGAAAAAACACAGTCGTTCAAAGACGTCTGGCAAAAATTAAACATTGAATATAATAACTTTTTGAGAACAACCGACCCAGCCCATATTGCCGCCGTCCAAACCGCCATTCAGCATTTGAAAGATAAAGGGCTAATTTACAAAGGGCAATATGAAGGGCTTTATTGTCAGGGTTGCGAACAATATAAAACGTCTGACGATTTGATTGACGGCAAATGTCCGGAGCACCAGATAGAGCCGCAATCAATGAAGGAAGAGAGCTATTTTTTTAAACTTTCGCAATTTGAGAAACAATTGAAGGAAAAGATTGAAAGCGACGAACTGGAAATTAAGCCGACCGAACGTAAAAATGAAGCCCTGTCGTTTATTAATAAGGGACTAAAAGATATTTCTATTTCCCGGGCGAATGTTTCTTGGGGCGTTCCCTTGCCGTTTGACAAAAATTACACGCTGTACGTTTGGTTGGATGCTTTTCTGAACTATCTAACCGGATTAGGATGGAAAGGGGGAGCAGGCAACGCACCAAAGTTTTTCCCTCCTGACATTCAACTGATGTCTAAAGATATTTTGAGAGTCCACGCGACAATCTGGCCAGCCTTACTTTTGGCATTAGAATTACCATTGCCAAAGAAAATATTTGTTCACGGCTATTTTACCGTTCAGGGTCAAAAAATGAGCAAGTCCTTGGGCAACGTAATTTGGCCGGAAGATTTGGTGGGAAAATTTGGGATTGACGGCAGCCGTTATCTTTTAATGTCTTTATTGGCTTACGGTCAGGATGGCGACATCTCTTGGGAAAAATTAACCGAAAAATACAATGCCGATTTAGCGAATGGCTTGGGTAATTTGGTCAGCCGAGTTTCAAAATTAAACGAGAACTTAAAAGTCAAAAATAAGAAATTAGAGCTAAGAATTAAAAATCTAGAAGGATTATTTGATGAATTCAAATTCAAAGAAATTCTTGATGAAATCTGGCAACAGATTGCCTGGGCGAATAAATATATTGAAGAAAAAAAACTGTGGGAATTGGTAAAAACTGACCCGAAAGAAGGAAAAAAAGTTTTAGAAAATTTAATTTCTTTGATTTCAGGAATTGGAGAAGTCATTTCACCTTTTATGCCCGAAACTTCCCTAAAAATTAAGGAGATTTTAAAAACCGGAAATATAAAGCCGCTTTTTCCGAGAGTCTAAACATGTTAATTGATACACACGCGCATTTAAATTTCAATGCTTACAGAAATGATGCTGAAGAAGTAATTAAAAGAACTTTGAAGAATAAAATTTGGATGATAAATGTTGGCTCAAAATACGAGACGAGCAAAAGAGCGGTAGAAATGACTCAAAAATATCCCGATGGCGTTTTTACGGCAGTTGGTCTTCATCCGCTACATTTGGCAACCGATTTGGTGAAAATAAAAAACGACACCGAAGAGGTCGCTGAGCTTCGCTCATCTCCCGTCCCTCGCTACGCTCGGCCAATTGAAATAAAAACAAAGGAAGAAAACTTTGATTATGGAAAACATAAAGAGTTGGCGCAAAACTCAAAAGTGATAGCCATTGGTGAAGTTGGCTTGGATTATTACTGGAAGCCAAAAACTAAAAACAAACTTGAACTTTTCAAAGAAAAACAGAGGGCGGGTCTCTGTCAGCAATTAAAATTAGCGGAAGAACTGAATTTGCCGGTGATTTTCCATTGCCGAATGGCTCATAAAGATTTAATTCAATTTTTGAAAGAGAATGAAGAAATCAGGCCGAAAAATGCGGTCGCTCACGGCTTTGTCGGAAACTCAGACGAATTAAAACAATATTTAAATTTCGGATATTGCATCGGCTTTAACGGAATAATTTTTAAAAAAATTGAGGGAATCGATTTTGAAGAGAACATAAAAGCCGTGCCTTTGGACAAAATTTTAATTGAAACCGACTGTCCCTATTTAACTCCTCCCCAAGTTGAGGGGAGAAACGAACCCCTTTATGTAAAATATATTGCTGAAAAAATAGCCAAAATAAAGGATATTAGTTTTGAAAAAATAGCTGAAATTACCACCCGGAACGCTAAAAATTTGTTTAAAATATAAAAATATTAAAATTTGCTTGGCAACTAAAGTTTTCAGGTACCGATAGTCGCCTCGTCTAGCGACTCGGCGCTATCTAAATTCTCGCCCCGCCAGCCGCCTTTGGCGGCACCATGCTGGCGGGACTGCGAAATTTACCTGAAAACTTTGTTGCCTTGCTTTTCGAAAACACTCCACTTTTTATACAAAAAAAGGCAGAGCGGAAGAACTAACCACTCTGTTTTTTGATTTCTAGTCCTCGCTCAACAAAGGTATAGCCGATGCTGGTGGTCTGATTTCTTGTCTTATATTAAAATTAGACAAAATCAATCCCTTATTCTAAAATTGAATTATATGGAATCTAAGCCAAAAATCGCCATTATTGGCGGAACAGGATTGGAAGACCCTAAATTTTTTAAAAAGATTAAAGAAATCAAAATAAAGACTCCTTTTGGTTTCCCCTCAACCTCCATTCATATTGCTGGCTTTTTAGGCAAGAAAGTTGCTTTTTTATCGCGTCACGGCAAATTGCATGGCACTCCGCCTCATAAAGTTAATTCCAGAGCCAACATTTGGGCTTTAAAAAAAATGGGCATTGAGCGAATTATCGGGGTTTGCACAGTGGGTTCTTTAAAGAAAGAATTTAAGCCTGGCGACATTGTTATTGCCGACCAATTTATTGATTTTACTAAAAAAAGAGATTACACATTTTACGATAAGGGGGCGACTCACGTTTCTTTGGTCGACCCCTTTTGCCCCGAATTGGGAAATTTATTTTTCAAGGAAGCAAAAAAACTAAAAATTCCGGCTCATCAGAAAGGAACTTATTTCTGCATTGAAGGACCGAGATTTTCAACGAGAGCTGAATCAAAGTTTTTCAGAAATTTCGCCGATATTATTGGAATGACCTTAATTCCGGAAGCGATTTTAGCTAGAGAATTGGAAATTTGCTATTTATCTCTGGCAATGATTACTGACTATGATGTTTGGCAGCCACATCCGGTAAATGTACAGGAGGTAATAAGAATGATGAAAGAAAATATAGAAAAAATTAAGAAACTGCTGAAAGTTGCTATTCCTAAAATTAAAGAAAAAAGAACTTGCTTTTGCAGAGAGGCGCTAAAATCCGCCAAGATTTAAAGAAATATGAAAGTAAAAGACTTAATAAAATCAAAAATTAGAAACATTCCCGATTGGCCAAAAAAAGGGGTAAGCTTTAAAGATATCACTCCTTTGCTCCAGGATAAGAATCTTTTTTACAAGACGATTGACCTTTTAATTTCGCCTTATTTAAAAAAGAAAATTGATAAGATTGTAGGAATTGACGCCCGCGGATTCATATTGGCCGCCGCTGCAGCTTATAAATTAAAGACCGGGCTGGCGATTGTCAGAAAAAAAGGCAAACTTCCCGCCAAAACAATTTCTAAAAAATATTCGCTTGAGTATGCCAGCGAAATCCTAGAAATGCATGATGATTCTATTTTACCAGGGGATAAGGTTTTAATAATTGATGATGTTTTGGCCACCGGCGGGACGATGACAGCTGCAGTAGGGTTGGTTAAGAAACTTAAAGGAAAAATTGTCGGCATTGAGTTTCTTATCGAATTAATTTATTTGAAAGGGAGAAAGAATATAAAGGGTCAAAAAATAAGGTCTTTGCTGAAGTATCGCTAAAAAGCGGATTCAAAAAATGAAAACCTTTGTTATTTTTACGTCAGCTGCAAAATATTTAGCGACCAATCTCAGGAAAAAAGCAAGCAACCTTGAATTTATTTTTCTCGGAAAAAATAAAGAAGGCCGACGCTTTTTCCCTGACGGAGAAGTTTATATAAGAATACCGAAGATAAATAAATTAAAGAATAAGAGAGTAATTGTTTTACATTCTGGAATTCCCAATCCCAATTCCGGTTTAATTGAATTAGAGATGATTTTGCAAATTTTAAAAGACCACAAAATAAAGCCGGAGGTATTTTTTACATATTTCCCCTACGGACGCCAAGATAAGGTATTCCAGCTCGGCGAAGCTAATGTTGCCGAAAGTCTAGTTAAAAAATTAATCAATTATTATAAAGTGCGAAGGATTTACGTAATTGATCCTCATTTTGGAAAGACGGAATGGGTGAAAAAATATCCCGTAATCAGCATCTCAATAGTGCCTTTTTTGGCTGAAAAAATTAAAGAAGATTTCGGCGAAAATATTTTATTCTTGTCGCCCGATAAAGGCGGAAAAAGAAGAACCGGCATTTTTGGATTAAATAAAAAAAGGATAAATTCTTTCCAGACGGAACCTCTTTCATTAAAAATAGATGTTAGAGGAAAAATAATAGGAGTCGTTGATGATATTGTTGGAACCGGAGGCACTCTTTTGAGGTTTTATGAATTTACCAAGAATTCAGGCGCAGAAAAAATTGTAGCTTTGGTTACTCATGGAGTATTAAATATGGGCGTTAAGAAGATAAAAAAGAGATTTACAAAATTATATCTGACTAACACTATTAATAAAAAAGAAGCAAATGTTGATGTAGTAGATTTGATTGTAAAAGCCATAAAAATATCTTAATGGAAGAGATAATTTTAGTTGACAAAAATGATAACGAAATAGGTTTTGAGGAGAAATTAACCGCTCACCAAAATGGCGGAAAATTGCATCGAGCGTTTTCCATTTTTGTTTTTAATTTAAGGGGAGAGATGTTACTTCAAAAAAGGGCTAAGAGAAAATATCATTCAGGGCTTTTATGGACAAACACCTGTTGCAGTCATCCCAGAGCCGGAGAATTATTAATTGACGCCTGCCATCGCCGGTTAAAAGAAGAAATGGGGTTTGACTGTGATTTGAAAGAAAAGTTCAGCTTTGTTTACAAAGTTGATTTTAAGGACGGTATTTCGGAAAATGAATTTGACCATGTTTTTGTCGGAAAATTTAATGGAGCGCCGGCTCCTGACAAGAAAGAGGTGGCTGACTGGAAATGGATTGACTTTGAAGAATTTAAAAAAGATATAAAGGAAAATCCGGAAAAATATACCTACTGGCTTAAAGTTTCTCTAGATAAGGTTTTAAAATATACTTAAGTTTCTTTTTGACAAATCTTCATAATCTGCTAGTTTCAAAAAGGAGGGAATAGCTCCTTTTTTCGTGGAGCTAAATCAGAACATTCCAAACTAAAGAAAGGAGGGAAAGATTATGATACCAAGATACGAGAAAGAAGAGATTAAGAGGATTTGGTTAGAGGAGAACAAAACGGGTTTATGGCAAAGGGTGAAGCTGGCAGTGCTCTGTGTCAAGGTTTATCTCAAGCAACTGGCAAAGGGAGTATATGCTGAGATACGCGATGCTCTGGAAAGCAATCCCATTGACCTGGTTTGGTGGAAAAATCGGGAAAAAGAAACTCATCTTTGAAGAAATCTTGGGTAAAGAAGCGTAAAGCGTACATACGCTTGTACGTACGCGCGTACTTACGTTCGGCTTTGCAAGGCCGAGAGAAAAATTTTTATTCTCTCGACCTTTTTTTAAATAGACAAAAGCTGAAAAAAGAGCTAAAATTAAAAATCAATTATGTCATATAATTCTCAAAAAATTGAAAAAAAATGGCAGAGAGTATGGAAAAAAACCGGTATTTATCAGGCTGATTTAAGGAGGGCCAAAAAGCCATATTACAACTTAATGATGTTTCCTTATCCTTCGGCTGAAGGTTTGCATGTCGGCAATGTTTATGCTTTTACCGGTTCAGATATCCGCGGCCGCTTTAGGAGGATGCAGGGATATAATGTTTTTGAGCCGATAGGTTTTGATGCTTTTGGGATTCATTCGGAAAACTTCGCCATTAAAAAAGGCATTCACCCCAAAATTTTAATTAAAAGAAATATTGCTCATTTTCGTCAGCAGTTAAAAAATCTCGGTTGTATTTTTGATTGGAAGCGTGTCGTTGATACTACCAATCCTAATTACTACAAATGGACTCAATGGCTTTTTTTACAGCTTTTCAAAGCCGGTTTGGCTTACAGAAAAAAAGCGCCGGTTGATTGGTGTCCTTCCTGCAAAACAGTTTTAGCTGATGAACAAGTGATTCAGGGAAAATGCGAAAGGTGCGACAGCGAAGTTATTCAAAAAGATACCGAGCAGTGGTTTTTGAAAATCACTGATTATGCCGAAAAATTATTAAAAAATTTAGATTGGATAGACTGGTCAGAAAAAACCAAATTTACACAAAAAAATTGGATTGGAAAATCAGAAGGAACGGAAATAAAATTTCCAATTACCGAACTTTTGCGCAGCAAAAGCGAAGGTGAAAAAGAGGGCGAAGTCCTCTTTGACTCCGATTCTCAATTACCGAGCGTTATAGCGAAGGTGGAGAAGAAGGAATCTTCTTCGACTTCAATTGATGTTTTTACCACGAGACCCGATACTTTGTTCGGTTGCACTTATTTAGTGTTGGCTCCCGAGCATCCAATCATAAATAATCTCAAATATCAAACTGAACTTCCCGCAGGAAGTGAAGGTGAAGAAGAGAATAAATTCTCTTCGCCTATCTCAAATCTAAAATTTGTTGAAAAATATATTGAAGATTCAAAAAAGAAAACTGAGAGAGAAAGGGTTTCAGAAGTAAAAGAAAAGACCGGCGTAGAGTTAAAAGGAATTAGGGCGATAAACCCGGCGAATAATCGTGAAATTTCTGTCTGGGTGGCAGATTATGTTTTATATCATTACGGTACCGGGGCCATAATGGCGGTTCCCGCTCACGACCAAAGAGATTTGGATTTTGCCGAGAAATACAATTTACCGGTGATTGAGGTAATTCGTCCCTATTTTCAAACCCGAGCCGTAGCGAAGTCAAAGAGCGCTTCGCTCTCTTTTCCACCTTCGTCCCGTAAACGGGACTCGGTGGCTGAAGAAGAGGATTTATCCTCTTTGCCTAAAAAAGAATTGCCCAAAAGAACCCCTTTGGTAGCTTTTGATGGGAGGCTAAAAAAGGCTTATGAGGGTGAAGGTACTCTTTTAAATTCGGGCAGATTTGACGGAATGAAATCAGAAACAGCCAGAGACAGAATTACTGAATGGCTTTCAAAAAAAGAGCGGGCAAAAAAGGCTGTCTGTTATAAGTTAAGAGATTGGCTGATTTCCCGTCAGAGATATTGGGGAGCTCCAATTCCAATAATTTATTGTGAAAAATGCGGCATACAGGCGGTACCGGAAAAAGATTTGCCGGTTTTATTGCCTTTTGTTAAAAATTTCAGGCCCAAAGGTACAGGCGTTTCTCCTTTAGCTTCGTTTGGAAAATTCGTAAATACAAGGTGTCCAAAATGTAAAGGCTTTGCCAAGCGAGAAACCGACGTTTGTGATACATTTCTGGATTCTTCTTGGTATTTTTTGCGTTATCCGTCAACTGATTTTGATAATAAAGCTTTTGATAAATATTTGACTAAAAAATGGCTGCCGGTGGATATGTATATTGGGGGGCAAGAGCACGCAGTTTTGCATTTAATGTACAGCCGTTTTGTAACAATGGCTTTGTCCTCATTAAAATTGATTGGTTTTGAAGAACCATTTAAAAAATTTAGGGCCCACGGTCTTTTAACAAAAAACGGCGTCAAGATGTCAAAATCAAAAGGTAATGTTGTTAACCCCGACGATTATTACAAAAAATTTGGCGCCGATACCTTGAGAATGTATTTAATGTTTATTGGTCCTTTTTCTGAAGGAGGAGATTGGCAGGATAAAGGAATTATTGGAATTAAAAGGTTTCTGGATAAAGTCTGGTCATTAAAAGAAAAAGTTAAAAAAGGAATTCAAAATCAGAATTTAGATATTTTAACCAGCAAAACCATAAAAAAAGTTACCGGGGATTTGGAAAATCTTCAATACAATACCGCCGTTTCGGCTTTGATGATTTTAGTCAATGAAATGTCGAAACAAAGTCAATTGTCAATTGTCAATTGTGAATTGTTGCTTAAATTATTGGCGCCATTCGCACCTCATCTGGCTGAAGAACTTTGGCAGGGTCTAAAACCCGGAGTTAGGCCTTTGAGAGAATTTGAAATAAAAGACTCAATTCACAGCCAGCCTTGGCCGAAATACAATCCAAAACTGATTAAAGAAAAAATCATTATTCTGGTTATTCAAGTTAACGGCAAGGTTCGAGATAAAACTGAGGTTAAACCAGATATTACTGAAAAAAAAGCCAGAGAGTTGGCGTTATCTCTTGAAAAAATCAAAAAATGGATAGGAGGTAAAAAAATCAAAAAAACGATATTTGTACGCGGCAAACTTATAAATTTTGTTATCTAAAACAATTTGACAAAAAGTGACTGATTTGATATTTTGTACTCAAAAGAAGGAGGGGAAATAAAAAGCTCTTTGGAATTATTTTTATAGTTTTTATAGGGATTATTATCTAGTTAAGAAAGAGAGGTGATAAAAATGAAAAAAGTTTTGGTGGTTGATGACGCGCAGGTTAATAGAGAAAGCATAAAAGATATTCTTGTGGAATGGGGGTTTAAGGTTGATTTGGCTTCTTCTGGCGAAGAAGCAATCGAATATGTAAAAAATCAACCTTGTGATTTAATAATTATGGACCACATGATGCCGGGGCTAACCGGCATTGAAACCACCAGATTAATGAAAATTATTCATCCGGAACTTAATGTAATTATGATGAGCTTTTATGACAGCGAGATTATGAAACCGCTAGCCATCTCAGCGGGCGCCCAGGGTTTTTTAGACAAGGCTTGCGACTTAAAAGAATTTAAAAAAACTTTAGAAAGAGTTCTTGGGGAATGCATTGAATGCATTTCGGAAGAAATCTAATCAGGGGGGGACATTTTTGTCCCGCCCTTTTCTTTTTTAGAGATTAAAGATAGAATAAAAAAGTAGTTTTATACTTATGTGCGGAATCGTTGGTTATATTGGTAAAAATCAAGATATCAAAATAGGGCTTAATGCTCTAAAAAGACTAGAGTACAGAGGCTACGACTCAGCCGGAGGCGCTTGGTTTAATTTAGATAAAAATGAGATTTTTTGTGTAAAAAGTGTCGGTCGGATAAGCGCCCTAGAAGAAAAGATTGATAACTCCCCATTTGTCTTAAAGGGCAACCCCTTCATTTTTCATACTAGATGGTCTAGCCACGGAAAAGTTAACAACGAAAATACTCATCCCCACTGGGACTGTGCCAAGGATATCTTTTTGGTTCATAATGGAATCGTCGAAAACTATAAAGAATTAAAGGAAAAATTAGAAAAAGAAGGACATAAATTTCATTCTCAATGCGATAGCGAGGTTTTAACTCATTTGATTGAAAAATTTTTTCAAGGAAATTTGGAAGAGGCAACCAGAAAAGCTTTGTGTCTTGTTAAGGGCACTTATGCCCTGGCAATAATTTCCAAAAATGACCCGGGGAAATTGATTTTAGCCAGGAACTCGGCTCCCTTACTCATAGGCCTTGGGGAAAATGAGTTTTTAGCCGCTTCTGACCCGTCGGCAGTTATTGCCCATACCAAAAAAGTGATTTATCTTGATGACGGAGAAATTGCTGTTTTAACCCCTTCGCAATTTTCCATTCAGGATTTAAATCAAAGAAAGGTTGAAAAGGTGGTTAACGAAATAGATTGGGATTTAGAAGAATCTCAGAAAGGTGGATACCCCCACTTTATGCTAAAAGAAATAATGGAGCAGCCGGAATCTATTGAAAATACTCTTAGAGGTAGATTAATTATCCGGGAAGGAAGAGCGAAATTAGGAGGATTGGAAGGGGCGGAGAAAAAACTGCGAGAAATTAAAAGAATTATTATTGGGGCTTGCGGAACTGCTCGTTGCGCAGCTCTGGTAGGAGAATATATGCTTGAGGAGTATGCCGGTATTCCAGTTGAAACAGATTATGGTTCAGAATTCCGTTATAAAAAACCTATTTTTGATTCTTCTACAGTTGTAATAGCTATTAGTCAATCTGGAGAGACAGCCGACACAGTAGCGGTGGTTCGTGAAGCCAAACAAAAGAATGTATTTACTCTGGGTATTGTTAATGTAGTGGGAAGCACTATTGCTCGAGAAACTGATGCTGGTGTTTATAATCATGCTGGACCTGAAATTGCCGTAGCTTCAACCAAAGCCTTCACTTCTCAATTAGCCGTTTTAGCTCTTTTTACCTTGTTTTTGGGCCGCCAACGGGATATATCTTTAGTGATGGGTCGTCGGATTGCTCAGGAATTAGCTCTTATTCCCGAGAAAGTAAAGAAAATTTTAAAAACAGATACTGAAATTAAAAAAATTGCTGAGAAATATTTTAAATATAATAATTTTGCTTATCTAGGTCGTAAATATAATTACCCCATTGCCCTTGAAGGCGCAATTAAGTTAAAAGAGATATCATATATCCACGCAGAGGGATTTGCCTCAGGGGAATTAAAACACGGTCCGATCGCTTTGATTGATGAGAATTTTCCAACCATTGCTATTTGCCCTTCAGATTCAGTTTATGAAAAAGTGGTTTCCAACATTGAAGAGGTTAGAGCCAGAAAAGGAAAAGTAATAGCCGTCGCTACCGAAGGCAACCAAGATATTAAAAATTTAGCAGATGATGTAATTTATATTCCAAAAACATTAGAAATGCTGACCCCGATTTTATCGGTAATTCCTCTACAACTTTTCGCCTATCATATGGGAGTATTGCGTGGTTGCGACGTGGATAAACCCAGGAATTTGGCCAAAAGCGTCACAGTCGAATAATGTTTAAACTTCGAGGTTAAACATGGAAATTTTATCAAATAAATCTGGCAAAAAAGTAATTTTACTCGGCAACGAAGCCATTGTTCGGGCAGCTTTAGAATCCGGCGTTCAATTCGTTTCCACGTATCCTGGCACCCCTGCTTCGGAAATCGGCAATGTCTTTTATAAAATCGCAAAGGAGAGCGGCGTTTATTTTGAATTTTCCGTCAATGAAAAAGTGGCTTTGGAAGCAGGCATTGGCGCCAGTTTTTCCGGGTTGAAGGTCTTGGTCGCAATGAAAAATTTCGGCCTGAATGTTGCTATGGACGCTCTTTTGCCTTTTTGTTATACCGGCGCAAAAGGGTCAACGGTAATTATAGTGGCTGACGACCCTTCCTGTCATAGTTCCGCTCAGTCGGAAGAAAACTCTCGTTTTATAGCAAACGCCAGCCATATTCCTGTATTGGAGCCGTCAGACCCTCAAGAATGTAAAGATTTCGTAAAATTAGGTTTTGAGGTTTCAGAAAAATTTAAAATACCGGTGATAGTCAGAACAACCACCCGAGTCGCTCATCAGAGAATGCCGGTAGTTCTTGGAGAAATCAAAATTTCAAAATCCAAAGCCGTAAAAGGGAAGTTTATTAAAAATCCGAAACAATTCGTCACCTTGCCGCCTAGGGTATTGGAGATGAAAAAAGAACTTCTGGATAAGATTAAGAAGATAAGAGCGTTTTCCGAAAAATCAACAATCAATAAAGTAGAAGGAGGGAAAAAATCAAAAACAGGAATTGTCGCTTCGGGGATTGCTTGTTTATACGTTAAAGAAGCCGTAAGAGAACTCAATTTAGATTTGCCCATTTTGAAATTAGGGTTTTTTTACCCCCTGCCGAAAGAAAAATTTAAGAATTTCTTAAAAGGACTTGATAAGGTTTTGGTGGTGGAAGAACTGGAAGGATACATAGAAGAAGTAACCTTTCTTTTAGCTAAAATAGCCAATCCCAAAATTAAAATTTTCGGGAAAAATTTATTGCCCGAAGTCGGAGAGTTAAGACCGGAAATTGTCACTTCGGCAATTGCCAAATTCACGAATAAAAAATTCCACCTTCCACATTCTTCATCCAATATCTCAATTCCCAAAAGATTGCCTCAACTTTGTCCCGGCTGCCCCTACTGGCTGGTAATTTCAGCGATTAAAAAAGCCCTTCGACCCGACTCAGGGCAAGCAGTTTCAGATGTAATTTTCGGCGGAGAAATCGGATGTTATATGCTTTTCGGCAATTCTCCCGTTAATTTACAAGATTATTTGTCTTGTATGGGGTCTTCGGTCGGAATTGCCCACGGCATTAAAAAAGCCACTGGGCAAAAAATTATCACTTTTGTCGGCGATTCTTCTTTCTTTCACACGGGCATTCCGCCTTTGATTAACACGGTTTTTAATAAGTCAAATCCTTTAATTATTATTTTAAATAATCAAACCACAGCCATGACCGGCCATCAGCCGCATCCTGCCTCTGTTGGATCTGATACCGGCATAAAAATTGAGAATATTGTCAGAGCTTGTGGCGTAAAATATGTAAAGACAATTGATCAGTCAAGCCAAGAAGAATTCAGCAACACCGTTAAAGAATTTTTAGAAAAAGACGAAGTTTCGGTTATTGTCGCCACTCTTCCTTGTATATTCGTCGCGCCAAAAATTAAACCCGATAAATAATTCTCATCTTCGATGGGGCCCTGAAATTTTTTAAAAAAATTTGAAAATGGCAAAAAATTTAGAACAATTTAACATAGTAATAGCCGGCACAGGCGGTCAGGGGCTGATTACGCTTTTGCAGGTAATTTCCGAAGCCGCCATGGCCGAAGGTTACGATATCAGAACTTCCGAACTCCATGGGTTATCTCAAAGAGGAGGTTCGGTTGAGGTTCATATCAGGTTTGGCAAAAAGATCTATTCGCCGTTGGTGGTTCAAGGAAAAGCTGATTTGATTTTGGCTTTAGAGGCACAAGAAGCCTTGAATGGAGTTTATTTTGCTAATCCAAAAACAAAATTTTTAATAAACCAATTTATCATACCAATTCCTCTAAAAAAACCTTTATCGGAAAATAAAATTATAAATCAGCTGAAAAAAGTCAGTGGCGATATTTTACTGGTGCCGGCAAATAAGATCTGCCAGGAAAAACTGCAAAACAGCGTAGTTTCCGGAATTTATTTGATAAGTTTAGCCGCCTTTAAAAATTTAATTCCTCTGAAAACAACAGCTGTTCAAAACGCCATCAAAAAAATAATTCCAGAAAAATTTTTGGAATTAAACCTTAAGGCCTTTAACTTAGCTAAATCTTTTTAGATGTATGAGGAAAAAACACATTGTTTGTTTGGGTGGGGGGAATGCCATGCCGAAGGCAGTCCTTTCCGGATTAAAAAAATATCCGGTAAAAATTTCCGTCATTTGCGCAATGCTGGATTCCGGAGGGTCGGCCGGCCGATTGAGAAAGGACTATAAAATTGTCTCGTCCGGCGACATCAGAAGGGCTTTTCTTGCTTTGGCCAATACTTCACCAGTAATTGAAAATCTTTTTAATTATCGCTTTCAGACAGGGGATTTAAAAGACCACAACTTCGCCAACCTTTTTATTACCGCTTTGGAATTATCTACCAACGATTATGAGAGAACTTCCAGCGAAATTAAAAGAATTTTAAATATCAGCCATGAAGTATTGCCGGTTACTCTTGATAATTCAGAGGTCTTGGCGGTTTTGGAAAACGGCAAGACAATAAAAGGGGAAACGAACATTGATGTTCCGAAACATAACGGAAACTTAAGAATTAAAAGAGTCTTTTTAAAACCTAGAGCCAAGGCTTACCCCAAAGCTATAGAGGCAATCAAAAACGCCGATTTAATAATTATCGGCCCGGGCGATTTGTATTCGTCTTTGGCTCAGATTTTGTTGACTGACGGCGTTTCTCAAGCTATCAAAAAGAGCAAGGCTAAAAAAGTTTTTGTTTGTAATTTGATGACAAAGTATGGCGAAACCAATAATTTTACCGTTTCGGATTTTGCAAACGAAATAGAAAAATTTCTTGGCAGTAAAGTAGATTATATGATTTACAATATAAAAAAACCTTCCGTAAAAAGATTAGCAGTTTATAAAAAGAAACATCCCGAACTGTTGACTTTGGTGAAGTTTGATAAGGGTTTGACTAAAAACAAAAAATTTATCGGTAGAGATATCTTAACTAAATCAGGTGATATAATTCACGACCCGAAAAAATTGGTAAAAATCATTTTAAACTTATGATGGCGATAATCTTAGCCGCTGGCGAGTCTTCTCGTTTTTGGCCTTTAAATAAAAAACACAAATCTCTTTTTAAAATAATGGGCCAACCTTTGATTTGTTATACACTTGAGAACTTAAAAAAAGCCGGCATTATAGAAA
>Ga0210016_1002330_pt1 | contig 17316 bp, 14 predicted proteins | sample CryGeyCG2014_300_FD_185454 | JGI IMG/M metagenome (GOLD analysis project Ga0210016, IMG submission 185454) | Groundwater microbial communities from aquifer - Crystal Geyser CG02_land_8/20/14_3.00 (SPAdes) (version 2) | ecosystem: Environmental > Aquatic > Deep subsurface > Groundwater | place... | reverse complement strand
ATCTTTCGTTTTCCTCGAATTTACATGGTTCACTTCTGTCAGCAATGCGTTACCTGATTTACTATCCCTATGGCTGTGTTGAGCAAATAACAAGCGCCTTTGTCCCCGCCGTTGTGGTCAAAGAAAATCCTAGCCTCTTTAAGAATTATCTTGAAGACCAGGATTTGGACAAAATTATTAATGATTCAGTCAAAAAATTGGCAAAATTGCAGAAATCCGATGGAAGTTGGAGCTGGTGGGCACAAAAAGACAGCAATTATTTTGTAACCGCCTATGTCGTTGAATATTTAAGCCGGGCTAAGAAGTTGGGCTATGATGATAATGGAACGCTTTCGCGAGCAATGAACCTCCTGCGAATAAAAAGTAATCTGATCCAAAACAACGAGATACTTAAAACCTATGGTTTGGGTTTTGTTGACGAGAGTAATAGAAAGGGAGTAACAATAACTTATAATGATCCACGCTTAACAGTTGATGTGTTGGCTTTGGGAATAATAAATAACATTAGGAGCGGGAACAATGATCCCCAAACAAACGGCTTAAATCAATTAGTTTCTTTGGCCAAACAGCAAGGAGAAGAAGTTTATTTTGAGAAAGGTTCTCGGGAGAATTTTGGTTCAATTGAGGCTTCGACCGCTCTTGCTGTTAGAGCGATGATTGCCGGTGGTGCGGAAAGAAGTTTGGTTACCAAGGCGGTCCGCTATTTAATGAGGTCTAGACGTTTTGATTATTGGGCAAATTCGTTTGCTACTGCTCAGGTAATCCAGGCGATTGCTGGCTATGCAGGATCGGCAAGTGAGAGCTCCCCGGATTATTCATTTATTGTTTCTCTTGACGGAGAAAATTTACGGTCGGGAAAGGTGACTAGCAGTCAACAAACAATTGGAGAGATTACGATCCCCGGTTCAGAAATTAAAGATTCAGGATCTAAGGTTCTTATTAGTAAACAGGGTGAAGGGCAAATCTATTCCACTCTGGTGATAGATGAATGGCATACCGATAAAAATTCCAAAGCCGAGAGCCATGATATGAATGTTACAAGAGAATATCTCGATAAAGACTATGGCAGCTATAAAATAATTGGGCTTGGCGATGAGGTAACTGTGAAACTGATAATTTCCGGATTAAAAACTGACGAAAACTTTGCTGTTTTAACTGACGAGCTTCCTTCGGGTTTGGTACCGATAAACGAAACTTTTGCAAATGAACAATTTTCTAAGACTTTTCCGTATGATGACTGCTATGTTTCAGAGATTACTAAAAATGGAGTAGTTCTTTCTTTATATAACGTAAAGGAGGGCGAAAACATTTGCCAATATCGCGCTAGGGCAGTAGTTCAAGGTAAGTTTTTAGTTCCTCCGGCAGAGGCTTCTTTAATGTACTCTCCGGAAATTTGGGGTAGAACCAGTGTTGAAACAATAGAAATTAAGGGTTCAAAAAGTGTTACGCCGAGACGACCAAAAGATTATCGGAAACTGGCAGCTAAAAAAGGAATTCTTATTTTGAAATATTTATTAGGAGGGGTAACTTTGTTTGGTCTGGGTTTTGGGATATGGAAATTCTCTAAAAAAAGTAAGAACGTAGATATTCCCCCACCGCCAACTCCACCTTTATCTTAAGTAAGATGAGAAAGATTTTTTGGGCCTTTTTAATCTTTATGGTTTTATTGGTAGCTTCTTTTTTGATTCTGTTTAAGTTGAAATTTCGAGAACCTGTTTTATCTGAAAAACCAATTTTTGGCGGCATTATTCCTCATGATTCCTCAGTTGAGTACATGAATATTGAACTCTTAAAGAAACTGGCGCTACAGAAGCCGAAATTAGTTTTTTTGTTTGGTCCAAACCATTTTGAGAAAGGAAATAATAAGATTACGGTCTTTGAGGGCGATTGGCAGACTTCGATTTACGGAAAGGTAAAAACTGACAAAGATTTTGTCGATAGCCTAGTTGAAAAAGGATTGGCGGGAGTGAATAACGACATTTTTAGTAACGAGCATTCTATAGGGAATAACATGGATTATTTTTACCTTTACCTTCCCGAGACAAAGGTGGTTCCAATTATTTTTAAGAAAAATTGTTCTCTTGGGGAGTTAAGAGCTCTTTCGGAATATATAGCGACAAAGACCAATAAAGACGCTATTGTCTTGACCTCTGTAGATTTTTCCCATTATTTAAGTTATCCCGAAGCTAAGGAGATGGACGAGATAACTATAGCTGAAATGAAAAAATTTAATTATGACGGAATATTGGGTTTCGACAGTAAAAATCTAGATTCCCCGGCGTCAATTGTGACTTTACTTATGTTGGCACAAAAAGAGAGCAGGACTAATATGGAAATTTTGCATTATATAAACTCTGCCCAGCTAAAAAGGTCGGAAGCCGCCCCAACAACAAGCTATTTTTCAATAATATTTTATTGATTGGCATAAGCGATTTCCTGTATAATCAATATATGGCCAGAAGAAAAGGATGGTTAAAAAGACGCTTCAGACTTCACCTTAAAAAAGACGCTTTATTTTCCATTGCTTATATCTTTTTATTTTGTTTGGCCTTTTTAATCGCTCTTTCCTTTACCCGTCAAGGAATCATTCTTTATCAACTTAATCTCCTTTTGCTAACGATTTTTGGTTGGGGAGTGATATTTTTAATTTTTTTCCTCTTGCTTTCGGGATTAATGCTGACTCGATTTAACGTTCCTTGGAATCATGCCAGTGTTTTGACAGGAGAAGCTTTAATGGCAATTTCTCTTGTGGGATTGACCAAGTCCGGCTTGATTGGGAGGATGATTTTCGCTCAAATTGCCTATTTGATTACGCCTGTTGGTGCTTATGTGATTCTGGCAATGAGTACGATTGTTGGTTTTGTGGTCTTTTTTAATACCTCTTTTGACCAAGTGATTTTATTTGTAGTTAATATTTTTAAGGCAATCAAAGGAATTTTTGGACTGAGGTCGAAAAAGTCACCTCAATTTATCCAAGAAAAACCTCTCTTAGGGAGGTCGATGATTAGGCCAGAAGTGACGGCAAAAGAAGCACTTAAGACGGCTTCGGGGAGAGAAACTGAAGAGTTCCCAATTATTGCTAATGTCCCTGGAGCGCAGTTTGGTGTTTGGAATTATCCGCCCCTTTCTCTTTTGTCTGATGTCGCGGGAGGAAAAGCAGATCGAGGCGATGTCAAAGCCAATGCAGCAATCATTGAAAAAACCTTTGATTCTTTTGGTATTTCTGCCCGTGTAGTGGAAGTTAATGATGGCCCGGCGGTGACTCAGTATGCAATTGAAGTTGCCCTGGGAACGAAACTCTCTAAAATTACCGCTCTTTCAAACGACCTGGCTTTAGCCTTAGCAGCTCCAGGTGGACAAATCAGAATTGAAGCGCCGATACCCGGTCGTTCTCTGGTGGGGATTGAGTTGCCAAATCGTTCTTTAGAAATTGTCACTCTTAAACAGATTCTCGCCAGCGAAGCGATGAAAGACCGTAAGAACAAATTGTTAGTTCCGTTGGGATTGGACGTTTCCGGGAAGTCTGTCGTAGGCAACATTGCCAAAATGCCCCATGTCCTGATTGCCGGACAAACCGGCAGCGGGAAATCGGTTTTGCTCAATTCCTGGATTGCTTCATTTTTATTCAGAACCACGCCTTCAGAAGTGAAATTGATTTTGATTGATCCCAAAAGAGTTGAGTTTAACCAATATGCGGGTGTTCCTCATTTGCATACTCCAGTGATTGTTGAAAAAGATAAAATTGTTCGCGCCTTAGAGTGGGCGACTAAAGAAATGGACCTTCGGTATAAAATGTTTGCCCAAGTAGGCGCCAGAAATATAGAAGCTTACAATGAGATGTCAGGATTTCAAACATTGCCTTATATTATCATTATCATTGATGAATTGGCTGATATCATCTTTTTTGCTCCGGCTCGGGTCGAAGACGCGATTTGCCGGATTGCCCAAATGGCCAGAGCAACCGGAATTCATTTAATTATTTCCACTCAGCGACCTTCGGTTGATGTTTTGACGGGCTTGATTAAAGCTAATATTCCTTGCCGGATTTCCTTTGCCGTTTCGTCAATGGTTGATTCAAGAGTAATTTTAGATATGCCGGGGGCAGAAAAATTGCTTGGTCGAGGAGACATGCTCTATATTCCCCCGGAACAGGCAAAACCAACCAGAATTCAAGGAGCTTATATTTCTGATGGGGATGGGGAGATTAAAAAACTGCGCGAATTTTTGGATAAGACCGGAGTAAGACCGGTTTACACCGAAGAAGTTACTGAAGTTGGCGAAAAAGTGGCGAGAGGAGTAGCCGGAGGTGGAGGGGAAAGAGACGTTTTATTTACTGAGGCAGTCAGAATGGTTTGTCAAGATAAAAGAGCTTCGGCTTCACTTTTCCAGAGAAAATTTTCTATTGGCTATGCCAGGGCAGCAAGAGTTTTAGACCAGCTTCAAGCAGCAGGGGTTGTTGGTCCAGCAGATGGAGCAAAACCAAGAGAAATATTAATAGCAGATGCAGAAGCGTTTCTCTCCTCAAACCCTTAAGTTTGAACTTTTAACTAAAAAAAAATGAGAACTGTTGGTGAAATTTTATCTGGGAAGAGAAAAGCATTGGGTTTGAAACTGGAAGATGTCGAGAAAGAAACTAAAATCCGTCTAAGATATTTGGAAGCGATCGAAAAAAATGAATTTTCTCGGATCGCAGAAAGTACGACCGTAAAGGGTTTTATTCGCAATTATGCCCAAGTTTTGAGTTTACCTCCCGAGAATGTTTTGGCTGTTTTTAGACGCGATTTTCGCGAAAACGAGAAAGGACGAATCATCCCCCGGGGAATTGTTGAACCACTGGACGAAAAAAGATTTTATTGGACACCAAGGGCAACTTTTGTTTTGGTAATCTTTTTACTTATCGGCAGCTTTGCTTTTTTCTTTACTAGACAATATCTGAGATTTTCTTCCGCACCTCCACTGGAAGTTACTTCCCCCAAAGAAGGACAGGCGTTTAAGGAGAAACTTGAAGTCTCAGGGAAAACTGATAAAGACGCTTCGGTTAAGATCGATGGGACGCTCATCTCTATTTCTGAGGATGGCCGGTTTAAGGAAGAAATTATTTTACCTCGTGGCGAGAATGTAGTTACTGTTGAAGCAATTAATCGGCAAGGGAAGAAAACTGTTATTAACAGAAAAGTTAAGGTTGATTAGTAATTGACAAGATTTGGGAAAATGGGTAATCTTAATTAGTTAAATAATTTTACCCTGAGTCTCTCGACTACGCTCGAGATAAACTCTGTCGAAGGACTGCCCATGCAAATACCCTATATTAACCAGATTCTCCTTTTAGTAGTTGTTACTACTCTTACTACAGTTCTAACTATTGCTGGAATTGAAGTAATTCATATTTTAAGGGAATTGCGGATATCGGTAAAAACATTTAACAAAGTTTTAGAAGATAGCCACACAATTTCTTCTTCGGTTGCCAAGCCAATAGCAGGCATGTCTGGTTTTATTATGGGGATAAAAAGCGGGGCTGATGTCATCGGTACTTTATTAAGCAAGGGAAAAGGAGAGAAATGAGTGAGAGCGGAGAAATTGAAGAGAATAATACTGGGTGTAATGGCGGAAGTAGCGGATTTTGGTTAGGAGTAATTTTGGGTGGAGTTGTCGGTGCAGCAATTGCCTATTTGGCGACAGATGACAAAAGCCAGTTAAGGAAAAACCTGATAAAAAAAGGTAGGGTTTTATTGGAACATTGGGATGATTTTAAAGAGGATGCCGAAAGAAGCGGCAGGAAAATCGAGAAAAAGGTGGCGGCCGAGTTTGAGGATGTAAAAGAGGAGGTCCAAGGAAAAGTTGAAGAAATTCCCGAAGTTGCCCAAGAGGCGGTGGAAAATGTTCAAGAAGAAGCTGACAAGGCGATTGCCAATATTGTCAAAACTGCGGACACCGCAGAAATCCAAGCCCACCATCAAGCCAGAAAATTCTTTCTCTCCAAAGGCAGACCGTTGGTGAAAAAGTAAACAACCTCTTTTCTAAATAATCTTGTAAACAATTTGACGCCATGGCGTTTTTTTGTTTAGGGCTGATTGAAGAGTAATTTACCCTTTACCCTTAGGGAATGGGTATTACTACTTGACAAAAGTATTACTTTAATTTAATATCATTACTATGAACGGTTTGACTACGGTAACTACTAAGGGACAGGTAACCATTCCGGAAGAAATTCGGCGGGCGTTGGGTGTCAAAGTAGGCGACAAAGTATATTTTAGTAAGGTCTTTATTGATGAAAAGCAAGTGCTGGTTAAAATTGTGCCAAAAAACGCGGTTGAACGGCTTTACGGTTCGCTCAAGTCTAAAGGAAAATATACCGACCTTGAAGTTGTCCGCGAAAAATCCGGCAAAATATTAGCCAGAAAATACGGTTTGAAATGAGTAAGCTGGTTTGCATAGACACAAATGTTCTGATCAGATTTCTTCGCGCCGACCACCCGCAATTATCTTTGAAAGCAAAAGAAATATTTTTTTCGGCGCAAAAAGGCAAAGTAAAAATTTATTTGGATGAGATTGTTGCCGCCGAAGCTGTTTGGTTACTTTCCTCGTTTTACAAAGTTAAAAAAGAAGAAATCGCCTCTCAACTGCAAGAGTTAGTTTCTCAGGAATGGATTGTTAACCCTCGGAAAAAGATTGTTTTGGACAGTCTTTCTCTTTATTCCTCCGGAAGTCTTGCTTATATTGATTGCTGGGTTTATTGTGTGAGTAAAGATATTTCAGGAAAATTGACGACTTTTGACAAGAAGTTAAAAAAATTGTCGGATAAAACCGTTTAAAAATTTGCCGTTTAGATTCGATTTGTTTATACTGCAAAGGTAATGACTGCAAGAGAACTTCGGGAGAAATTTATCAATTTTTTTGTAGAAAAAGGACATAAAAAAATTCCTTCTGCCTCTTTAATTCCCGAAAACGATTCATCAACATTATTTATTTCCGCTGGTATGCATCCCCTAGTTCCCTATCTTTTAGGCGAACCGCATCCTTTAGGAAGAAGACTTTGCAGTATTCAAAAATGTTTACGGACAGTTGATATCGACGCTGTCGGCGATGCTTATCACCACACTTTTTTTGAAATGATGGGTAATTGGTCTTTAGGAGATTATTGGAAAGAAGAAATAATTCAGGCGAGTTTTGAATTTTTAACCAAGATTTTGAATATCCCGGCGGAAAAGATTTTTATTACTTGTTTTGTCGGAGACAGTGATGCTCCGAAAGATGAAGAAACTGCTTTGTTGTGGCAAAAAGTTGGGATTCCTAGGCAGCGGATTTATTTTTTAGGGAAAGAAGACAATTGGTGGGGACTGGCAGGAGGAACAGGACCTTGTGGCCCGGATTCGGAAATGTTCTACGACACCGGGAAACAAAAATGTGGCAGTGATTGCCGACCAGGATGTTCTTGCGGCAAATACATTGAGATCTGGAATGACGTTTTTATGATGTATAACAAAACTGCTGAGGGAAATTTTGTGCCCTTGAAACAAAGAAACATTGATACTGGGATGGGAGTGGAAAGGACGCTCGCGGTACTTGATGGCCACTTCGATGATTATCGGACGGAGCTCTTTTGGCCGATAATTGAGCAATTAGAACTCAGGCTGAAAGTTAAATACAACTCAAATAACGAAATAACAAGATCTCTAAGAATAATTGCTGACCATCTTAAAGCATCAGTTTTTCTGATTTCAGATGGAGTGAGACCATCTAACAAACTGCAGGGATATATCTTAAGAAGGCTGCTGCGAAGATCTGCTTCCAAGGCATTTTCAATAAATAAAGATTTTGATAGTAAGGATTTTAAGTCATTAGTTCAGATTATTATCAGTATTTACCCAAACTATTTTAAGGAAACTAATTCTGAGGAAATAGCAATGGAGGTTAGCCTAGAGATTCGTAAGTTCAGAAGTACTATTGAGAGAGGTTTTAAAGAAATTGAAAAATACACGACCATTACTGGCAAAATTGCTTTTGATCTCTATCAAACTTATGGATTTCCTTTAGAAGTAACTAGGGAGTTGGCTGAAGAGAAAGGACAAATTATTAACGAAGATGAATTTAGATCTGAATTTAGGAAACACCAAGAATTATCACGCACTGCTTCGTCGGGAATGTTTAAGGGTGGTTTACAAGACCATTCAGAAATTGCGACAAAATATCATACAGCCACTCACCTATTACATCAGGCCTTGCGTGATGTTTTAGGCGATCAAGTTCATCAGGTTGGCAGTAACATTACGGCGGAGAGATTAAGATTTGATTTTACTTATCCAGAAAAATTGACCAATGAACAGATCAAGAAAGTAGAAGATTTGGTAAATGAAAAAATAAAAGAGAATCTAGCGGTAAAAATGGAAACTATGAGTTTAGAAGAGGCAAGAAAGAAAGGCGCGTTAGCTTTTTTTGAACAAAAATACGGCGAGCAAGTGAAGGTCTACAGTATTGATAATTATTCAATGGAAGTCTGCGGAGGACCACACGTAAATTCGACAGGAGAGATCGGGAAGGTTAAAATAATTAAAGAAGAATCCTGCGGGGCGGGAAAACGTCGTATATATGCGACGCTAAGTTTAAAATTCAAAGTGAAAAGTTAAAAGTTACAGTTATCAGTTCAAAGTTTTAAAACCAATTAATTTTGAACTTTGCACTTTAAACTTTTAACTAAATAAAATGCTGCCCTTAGGTCAAATTTTAGACAAAATTAATCCAAAGGAGAAAAATACTTTGGTTTCAGGAGAATATTTCCTGAGTTTGGTTATTGACGAAAAACGAGTCCAGGCTGGGATTTGGAATTTTTCTGCCGAGGGAGGGCAAGGTTTGGCTTATGGTTCCTGGGAAAGCTGGGGTGGAGGGAGCGCAGAGGAGGCAGTTGTTGCTGCCGATGCTTCAATCGCTTCGGCGATTGCAAATTTACCTGATATTTTAGGCAAACAACCAACTAAGGTAATTTTGGGGTTGCCCGAGTTTTGGGTTGAGGGCCAAGCAATCAGAAGAGAAAAGTTAGAAATTTTACAGACGGTTTGCAAAAAGCTTTTACTTAAACCCTTAGGATTTGTGGTAACTCCGGAAGCGATTGCTCACTTTTTGAAAAAAGAAGAAGGAGGGAACTCCAGTCTTATTCTCGTCAGTATCGGCGAAGGTGAGATTACGGTATCTTTGATTCTTCAAGGAAAATTCTTAGGAAGTAAGATTGTTGGCCGAAGTAACAGTCTTGCTTTAGATTTAGAAGAAGGGTTACTGCGTTTTAACCTTGAGGGATCCCTTCCGGCAAGAATTATGCTTTTGGGAGGAGAAGCTTTGGAAGAAGCAAGACAAACTTTGATTTCTTATCCTTGGGTTGCGCCCGATAATGGTAAGAAAGTTGGTTTCTTGCAATTACCTAAAGTAGAAATTGCTAAAGAAAACTTCGAGATGGCCTCGGTTGTTTTGGCAGGAAGCCATGAGCTTGGAGAAGAGGAAAGACAAATATCTCCCCCTACACCAGAAACAAAAGAAATTCCTTTGGAAGAAAGCAAGGTCGTGGAAGAGAATTTTGGTTTTATTAAAGGAGAGGATATTTTGTTGGTTGCTGCCCCTAAAGAAACAGCAAAAGAAGAGACAAAAGAAGAATTTGCGGAGGAGGGGGAACAAAAAGGATTAGAAAAGACAGAGCAAAACAAAGAAGCAATGCCGCAACCAAAAGCGTTTTCCCAAAACCCTCGTTTTAGAAAATTTAGATTTTCTTTGGGTATAAAAGTATTTCTTAGCCGGTTAAAAAATTTTCTGGTATTTTTCTTTAAAAAAGGCTTTTTGATCGTTGTGGTGGCGGTGGTTGCACTTCTGGGGACAACTTTTTTGATATTTACAAAAATAGCAAAATCAGAGGTTAAACTTGTTGTTCAAGCACAGAAAATCGAGAAAGAGTTTGAATTTACTGTCTCGGCAAAAGAAAACGCCGTTGACAGCGAGAAAATGATTTTACCTGGGCGGGAAATTTCTGTTGAAGTTTCTGGGGAGAAATCCTCGGGAGTAAAAGGGAAAAAGACAGTTGGAGACAAAGCCAAGGGAGAAATTTCTATTTATAACGGGACAGACAAATCGAAAACCTTAATCAAAGGAACTGGTTTCAAAGGAACGGGAGGATTAAAATTTATCATCTCTTCCGAAGCAATTGTTCCCGCTAAAACAACCGACTTTAATGCTACTCCTCCGATTGATAAATGGGGGGAGAAAAAAGTCTCTGCGGAAGCAGCCGACATCGGCAGCCAATATAATATCGCGGCAAATTCAACTCTCTCCTTGGAATCACTTCCTTCTTCATCCTCTTCATTTTTAGTAAAGAATTTAACCGCTTTTTCCGGTGGAACTAGTCGAGAAATTCAAGCAGTTTCTAAAGAAGACAGAGATTCTTTAGGGAAAGAGATTGCCAAAGAGTTGGAGAGGAAAGCCAGCGAAGAAATCGAATCGAAAATATCTGCGGGCGATCATTTGTTGGAAGATTCAACTCAGTTGAAGAGTAAAGTAGACCACTTTGATGGCGAAGTAGGAGATGAAATCCCAACTCTTTCGGTGGAAGGAAAATATGTCTTTTCCGCTTTGTACTTTAAAGAAGACGATTTAAAAATTTTGGTGGACAAACTTGTTTTGCCTCTGATTCAAGAAGGATATCAAAAGCAACCAGCCAAAAGTGAAGAGAGCTTCTCGATTAAAGACAAAAGTAAGGGAATATATAAAGCTTTAGTCGAGGAAGATTTTTTGCCGAATATTGACGTTGATAAAGTAACACAAGAGCTGAAAGCGAAGAGATTTTCTCAAGGGGAAACCTATTTAAGAACCTTATCTAGCGTGGCGGGCATAGAAATTTTCTTTCAACCAAAAATCTTTTCCCTCTTGAAATTTTTTCCTCTCGAGGGGAAAAATATTACTGTAAGAGTTGAAGCGATTTAAGAATGGCACTTTATCGATATGTCAAACGACTACCGGCGGCAAGAAAAACAAGAGAATGGAAATTTAGTCCGAAGGTAATGGCGGGGCTTTTGGTTGTTTTGGGTCTTTTCTTCCTTGCCAATGCTGCCTACCCGATTATTACATACCAGCTTTTAGTTTCGCCAAGATTTTCTACCTCTTTTGTTAGTCCTAATACAGAAGCAGCGATTGCCCAATCTTTTGGCGCAGTTTCTAGCCAAGAAGGTAGCGATTCCACAAAGACCTTGGGAACACAAGTTGATCTTTTGGATCTAACCAAAGCGAGTAATTGGTTTCCGGAAGAGAATGTAATTTTTGACGAAAGCCAAACAAACCTTTATACCTTGTCGATCCCAAAGTTGGGGATAGAAAATGCTAAGGTCACTTTAGGTGATGATCTTAAAAGCAGTTTGATCCAATATCCCGGAACAGCTGCTCCAGGTAGGTTTGGAAATACGGTAATTTTCGGCCACTCAGTCTTGCCGCAGTTTTATAACCCCAAAAATTATATGACAATTTTTTCTACCTTGCCGACGTTAAGACCCAAAGACGAAATTTTAGTTGATTTTAACCAAGTTAGGTATAAATATGTCATCGAGCAAATGATTGAAGTTTCCCCCACTGACATTTCGATTTTAGCTCAGCGGTATGATGATTCATATTTGACTTTAATTACTTGCGTTCCTCCGGGCACCTACATGAGAAGGTTGATCGTAAGAGCGAGGTTAACAAAGATATGAAAATCTTAGGGATTGACTATGGAAGGACTAAGATGGGGATTGCTGTTGGTGATACAGTGTTAAAACTTGCAGAACCTCTGCAAGTTTTAACAAGTTCAAAGTTCAAAGTTCAAAGTTCAAAGTTATTGGCGGAAAACGCGATAGAAAAGATTGTTATTGGGGTGCCTGGTGGAAAGATGGACGTGGAGATAAAAGAGTTTGGGGCAGGATTAAAGAAAGAAACAGGGGTGAGAGTGGAGTTTTTTGATGAGACTCTGACGACACAGGACGCACAGCAGCTCTTGATTATTAGTGGAAGGAAAAGAAAGTTGCGGAAAGAGAAGGAAGATGCAGTTGCGGCGGCAATTATGTTACAATATTATTTAGAAGGGAGAGACAACGATGATTAAAAATATTATTGCTCCAGTTCAAGCTTGGTTACTTTCCCGCGGACAATGTGTCGGTTGTGGAATGCCTTTGGAAAAAGCGAAAAGGCAAGAGAGTAAAAACGGGTCAGAGAAAGTAATTTGTAAGTGTGGTCGGATATACATCTTCGATAAAACAACGAAAAAATATCGCCGGGCATTGTTTGAAGAAGTCTAAGACAGTCGGGTGAAAAAGAAGTCTTTCTTTGCTATTTTCAGCACTTATTTTTTCCTAGCTTTTATTCTAGGATTTCTTTTGTGGTGGAAGGGAGGGTTGCAATCAGTGGAGGGGTCGAACAAGGAAACAATCGTTTTTGTGATTGACAAAGGAGAGGGTGTTTCTGAGATTACCGCCAAATTAAAAGAGCAAGGCCTAATCAAAAACCAATTGTCTTTTAAGGTTTGGGTAGTTGTGGCCGGCATTGCCAAGAAAATTAAAGCAGGCAGTTATTATTTGTCTCGCTCAATGACAACACCCGAAATTGCGAGTATTTTAACCAAAGGAGCAGCTGATCGCTGGTTGACGATAGTGGAAGGTCTGAGAGCAGAACAAATAGGCGAGCTTTTAATAAAAGAGGGCTTTGCCATTAACCCCGAAAATTGGGAGAAAGAAATTGAAACAAACAAATTAGAAGGTCAACTTTTTCCCGATTCCTACTTATTTCCTAAATCATCGACCCAAGCAGCTATCTTAAAAATAATCAGGAAGAATTTTCAGAAAAAGGTTATTGATGGTTTGAAAAATGAGTTGACTGCTTCTGGTAAAAATCAAGATTTTGTCTTAACTCTTGCTTCTTTAGTCGAACGGGAAGCAAAAACACCTCAAGACAGAGCACTTGTTGCCGGTATCTTACTTAAAAGACTAGAGAATGATTGGCCATTGCAGGTTGATGCGACTGTTCAATATGCGGTTGCCTCACAAAAATGTTCTATTTTGAAAAATCAAGCTTTGCTTATTCTTAAATCGCCTTGTGACTGGTGGCCGCGAGAGCTGACTGCCGGCGATTTGCAAATAAAATCGACTTATAATACTTACATTTATCATGGTCTTCCTCCTGGCCCGATTTGTAATCCGGGATTATCTTCTATCAAAGCCGTCTTAAGTCCGACGCAGTCTCCTTATTGGTACTACCTTTCTGATAAAAATGGGGTAATCCATTACGCCAAGACCGACAAAGAACAAAGCGATAACAAAGAAAAATACCTCAAGTAATTCTCTGCCGACAAGTTGCTTGTTGACAAAGAAAAGGTTCTCCTTTAAAATAAGCCTAACTTGAATGTAGGTTGTAACGGACCGATTGTGTCCGTTTCTTTTGCATCGCCAAAAGAAGAAAAATTTTGGCGATATTTTTTGCCTTGGTATTTTGGTATAAAATACAACCTATTTAGCCCATAATATCACCAAAGATAATGAAAACAAAAAGAACCGAGCGTGTCAATTGGGGAAAAGCTTATTCTGTTCTGCCTAAACTTGATTTGACGCTGGTTCAGTTGGAATCTTGGGAGTGGTTTAAAAAAACAGGCTTGGGCGAGGCTTTGAACGAGATCTCCCCGATTGAAGATTTTGCGGGTAAAAATTGGCAGTTGGAATTTTTGGATTATTCACTGGAGGAATCTCATCGAACCATTGAAGAGGCTGAAAAGAAAAGCCTTTCTTACGAGCGCCCCTTAAAAGTCAAAGTTCGCCTTCTTAACAAACAGTCCGGTAAATCAATTGAACAAGAAGTCTTTTTAGGTGATATCCCAGAGATGACCCCCAGAGGGACATTTGTTATTAATGGAATTGAAAGGTGTGTTATTACTCAAATTGTTCGTGCTCCTGGTGCTTACTTTAGTGGTGAAGTGGATCCTCATACAGGGAGAACTCTCTATATGGCAGAAATCCGACCCATGAAGGGATCATGGCTCGAGTTTTTGGTGGGAAGGAATGATGTTATTTCTGTAAGAGTTGATCGGAGAAGGAAGTTTCCGGTTACGGTTCTTCTGCGGGCTTTTGGCTTGTCGACTGATGAGGAAATTATGAAGGCCTTTGCCTCGCTTGACGAAAAAGGCCGCTCTTTTTTGGAGAAAACAATTAAATATGATCCGACAAAAACCAAAGAAGAAGCGTCAATAGAGCTTTATAAGAAACTCCGGCCCGGAGAACCAGCAATCTTGGAAAACGCTTACGAATTCCTTAAGAATCTTTTTTGGAGCAATCGGAGATATGACATTAGTAAGGTTGGCCGCTATAAGATTAACAAAAGGTTAGGGCTTGATTTTCCCAATACTGTGGAAAATTGGACCTTGAAAGCTCAAGATTTGATTAGTGTTGTGGCCTACCTTGTTAATTTACAAAACGGCAATGGCGAAGTAGATGATATTGACAATTTAGCTAATCGTCGGGTAAGAAGAGTAGGAGAATTAGTGTTGCAAACTGCTGTTAAAGTCGGACTTCTACGGCTGGAGAGAATGATTAAAGAAAGGATGGCCTTAATGAGTACCGACGAAAGGTTTCAACCTTCTGCTCTCATCAATGCCAGACCGCTTATTTCGGCGATAAACGAATTTTATCGGCAGGGACAGCTATCACAAATCCTTGACCAGACAAATCCACTTTCAGAACTGGATAACCTGCGGAGACTGTCGGTTATGGGACAAGGAGGAATTACGCGAGAGAGAGCCTCCTTTTCAATTAGAGATATTAATGCCTCTCAATATAGTCGTATTTGTCCGGTTCGTTCGCCTGAAGGACCCAATATTGGACTAGTGACTTATTTGTCTTTATATTGCCGAGTGAATGAATACGGGTTTTTAGAGGCCCCATACTTTAAGCTGGAGAAAATTAAAAAGAATGGTCAGACAAAGATAAAAATTACCAACGAGATTAAATATCTTCAGTCAGACGAGGAAAGAAATCATTATATTACCCACTCTCGGATTGATATTGATAACTTGGGTTTTATCAAAAGCGATTGGGTACCCGCTCGTTATAAAGGTGAATTTTTAGAAGTCCCGGTTGAGAAAGTTGATTTTATTGACGTTTGCCCTCAACAGATTGTTGGTACTTCAGCGTCGCTGATTCCTTTTTTGGCTAATGACGAACCTAACCGAGCCTTGATGGGAACACATATGCAATGTCAGGCGGTTCCGCTTTTGCAACCTGAGGCACCGATTATCGGGACAGGCATGGAAGGAGAAGTTGCTGGGGCAATGGGAATGGTGATTAAAGCAAGGAATAATGGTAAGGTGATTTATGTGGATGCGACGAAAGTGGTTATCCGCACAGAGACTAAAACCAAGGAAAAGATCCTGGAAGATAATTACTCCCGGGAGGGATGGGAAGAGACATACAAAGTTATCAAATTTCAAAGAACTAGTCCCGTGGGGACTTGTTATTCTCAGAAACCTTTGGTGGAGATCGGGCAAAAGGTTAGGAAGGGAGACATTATTATCGATGGACCAGCCGCGGAAGGCGGAGAGCTGGCATTAGGAAAAAATTTACTGATTGCCTACTGCCAAATTGAAGGGTTGGGTTATGAAGATGCCATTGTTATCTCAGAAAGGCTCACAAAGGAAGATGTGTTTACCTCAATTTCGATCGAAGAATATGAGGCCCAAGTAGTTGATACAAAACTAGGCCCCGAGGAATTAACCAGAGATATTCCCAATGTGAGTGAGCATGATTTGGCTAATTTGGCTGAAGACGGCATTATAGTTGTCGGGGCGGAGGTAGGCCCCAATGATATTTTAGTAGGGAAAATTGCTCCCAAAGGGGAGACTGAGCTTTCGGCTGAGGAAAGACTTCTGCGGGCAATTTTCGGGGAGAAAGCGAGAGAAGTTCGCGACACTTCCTTGAGAGTGCCTCACGGCGAGAGGGGAACTGTTGTCGGGGTACAAATTTTGGACAGAGAAAAAAATGATGAACTAGAACCAGGAGTTAATAAGGTGATTAAGATTAAAGTTGCTCAGGTTCGAAAAATTACCGAGGGAGATAAACTGGCTGGTCGGCATGGTAATAAGGGAGTTATTTCTAAGGTTGTTCCCGTGGAAAATATGCCCTACCTAGAAGATGGTACCCCGGTAGATGTTATTATTTCTCCTCTTTCGGTTCTGGCAAGAATGAATTTAGGTCAGTTGTTGGAGGCGCATCTTGGCTGGGCAGCGAAGAAATTGGGATACAAAGTCGCCATTCCTGTCTTTGAAGAGTTCTCCGAGGCAAGAATGGAAGAAGAAATGAAAAAAGCAGGAATTCCTATTTCAGGCAAAGTTAAACTTTACGACGGTAAGACGGGTGAGCCGATGGATCAAGAGGTGACAGTAGGGGTTGCTTATGTAATGAAACTGATCCATATGGTTGAAGATAAAACTCATGCTCGCTCAACAGGGCCTTACTCATTGGTAACCCAGCAACCGCTCGGAGGAAAAGCCCAAATGGGAGGTCAACGATTAGGAGAAATGGAGGTTTGGGCCTTAGAGGCTCACCAGGTGGCCCATGTGCTTCAGGAAATGTTGACGATCAAAAGCGATGATGTTATTGGTAGAGCTAAAGCTTTCGAAGCAATTGTTAAAGGTTTAGATATCCCTGAAGCCTCGGTCCCTGAGTCTTTTAATGTTCTTGTTAATGAACTGAAGGCTCTGGGTTTAGATATTATTCCCGAGGGAGTGGTGGAAAAAAGAGAGGAGACTGCGAAGGAAGAGAACCAGTTGGTGGAAGAGACAAGCGAGTTTACTAAGGTTTTAGGAATGGACAAGGTTGAGGAAAGTGAAGTTGGTTCGAAAGAAAAAAACATAGAAGGTAGGGAGGAAGGAGGACAACATGATTAAAGGAATTGCCGACTTTAAATCACTATTGATTAAGATTGCTTCACCGGAAGAGATTCGTGCCTGGTCCCATGGGGAGGTAACCAAGCCAGAGACGATTAATTACCGAACATTAAAACCAGAAAAGGATGGACTTTTTTGTGAAAAGATCTTTGGACCAACCAAGGATTGGGAGTGTTATTGCGGAAAGTATAAAAGAATCCGTTATCGTGGAATCGTTTGCGACAAATGTGGCGTTGAAGTTACCCTTTCTAAGGTTAGAAGAGAAAGAATGGGTCATATTAATTTAGCGACTCCCATTGCCCATGTTTGGTATTTCCGAGGAACGCCTTCGAGGCTTTCGCTTCTTTTGAATATTCCTGCTAAAAGTTTAGAAGCAGTGGTTTATTTCGCTC
>Ga0210016_1002328_pt1 | contig 17327 bp, 19 predicted proteins | sample CryGeyCG2014_300_FD_185454 | JGI IMG/M metagenome (GOLD analysis project Ga0210016, IMG submission 185454) | Groundwater microbial communities from aquifer - Crystal Geyser CG02_land_8/20/14_3.00 (SPAdes) (version 2) | ecosystem: Environmental > Aquatic > Deep subsurface > Groundwater | place... | reverse complement strand
AGCTGAAATTCTCCTTCATGAGTCTTATGCATGAAGCGAATGATAGTGAGGGCCCAAAGAATGTCCAGACATGCTGGTTTACATCTTTAGAATCTAAGGGTTGAACCTAAGGGCAAATTTGCCGTGCAACTTATGTGCAACAGTCTTTATGGCCACGATCTTTTTGCTCTTAGCCAGCTTGCGCTGATAGTAACGCTGAATATGTGAGTCGTAGCGAATAGCAAAATGCGCAGCCTCTACAAATGCCCAGGCCAAATACTTGTTGCCGCATTTACGGTTGCCCTGACCTTTGACTTTCTTGTTACTGGTACGTTTACTCGCCACGCAGCGGCAGTAAGATGCATAGTTGCCAGCATCTGCAAACCGGTTGATATCACCTGTTTCAAGCAAAATGGTCAGTCCGAGAATCAGCCCAATACCCTTGACGCTTTGCAGTAAAGTAAGCCTGGCATCCTCTTTGACCTCCTTGAGGATCTCGTGCTCCAACACCCGAACCTCATCGTTTAGCAGCTGAATCAAATGCAGGTTAGCAAGGGCAGGCATGGCTAGATGAACCTCCTCGAATAGCTGGTAAACCTGTGCTTCAGTTAATTTCTTCACTGCATTAGCGCTAATGCTGTGGCCGATGTTACGGGCAGCCAGATTCTGAATGCTCAAGATATTGGTTGTGCTCATCTGCACCAATTGAACGCGCTTGCGTAATAGGTCTCTGATCTGACGCAGCTCTCTTGGGTAGATGTAGCCGTGTGCCTTGACCAAAAGCCCCAGACGCAAACTGTCGGCCAGCCAGAGTGCATCACTCTTGTCATCAGTGTACTTCAGCCCTTCGTACTGCTTCATAGCAGCGGGATTGGCCAAAACAACCTTGTAGCCAGAGTCCGGGTTAGCTTTGACATTTACACATAATGTTTTTTTGGAAAGTAAGAGGTCTATCATTGTATCATTATTTGGTGAATTCAAGTTGGTACAATGATAGACCTGACCCCGATGGCTTCTACTCTACCCGATGGCTTTGGTATTTATCTCCTTTATGCTCGAGCCATTCAACAAATTCATGATCATTTTTTCCTGCTAAGCAGCACCTGTTCAGCTTCAGTTCAGTAGGCTGCTTTACATTTCTCCCATGCTATCAGCAGGGGGTTATGCCATGTACGACACTTCATCTGTCAAAGTCTGGGATATTGTGGTTCGTTTGTTCCACTGGTCACTGGTGGTCTTCTTTGTCACTGCTTACATCAGCGGAGAAATCGAAACGGAAACACTACATGCCTGGGCTGGTTATGTGATTATCAGCCTGTTGGTCTTGCGTATCATCTGGGGGCTGATCGGCAGCAAACATGCCCGCTTCAGCGATTTCATCTACAGCCCGGCCGATATCATGACGTATTTGAAAAGTCTGCTTACTCGCCATCCCAAGCACTACCTCGGTCACAATCCGGCCGGGGGAGTCATGGTTATCCTGTTGCTCATCGGCCTGTCGGCCGTTAGCTGGACAGGACTCAAAGCTTATGCGGTTGAAGGCAAGGGGCCGCTGGTGGCTAGCAGTATCTCACTGGCTATACCTGTCGCCCAGGCTGATGACGACTGGCGATATGCTGGACACAACAAGCATGCTGATGAATTCTGGGAGGAGGCGCATGAAGCAAGCGTCTACTTTATGCTGCTGCTGATTGGCCTGCATCTGGGCGGTGTTGCCGTCTCCAGCTTGCTACACCGCGAAAACCTCGTGCGCGCCATGCTTACCGGTCGCAAACAGTTGCCCGAAAATGATCGATAAGAATGGCTGTCGCGGAGATGATTTGAAGGCCAGATCTCACAATGAAATGGCGCTGAAATTCACTTTGGGCAGCAGATTGATTCGATAGGGTATGTTTAAGCTTCAGGCATAATTTCAGCTGCAATGTGATGTGGCTATCGCCGGGCTGCGTATCTGTCTGTAGCGACTTGTTGAAGATAATGCTAATTTTCGGGCGCTGTTTTCAGCGCGAAGGAGTTATATCAATGGTTCATTACGAATTGGCCCCATGGGGAATGTTTTTTGCCGGACTGATGTATGTTGTGGGCAATGGCGTATGGATGAATCATCTGGTTCGTCAGCGGCGATGGCTGGGCTGGTTGTTCTGGCTGCTTGCTGCTGCGGTTCTTCTCGTATTGGCGGCTATGTTTGAAACCCGTCTGGATGCTGATTCTGAGCTCGGTGTATGGGAGCGCTTAAGCACTGTTGATCTTGAGAATCATTGGATTGCAGTGACGTTGTTTGCCTTGATTTCGGTTCCCGGAGCAGCATCCGTTTTGTTGAAGCAAACTCAGCAGTGGACACGTTATGCAGTGCTTTTGCCGGTGTTAATGGTGTTTATTCCCTTGGGATCACAGATTCAGAATCCTGACCAGTCCTACTGGGCAGTGAGTCTCGGTGTGACTGTTGCGGTGTTTGCGTTGATGCTGCTTTGGCAATCGTTGCTCGATTGTGAGCCAGAGGAAGCATCTGTCTGATGTGTTAACTTCAGCGTATTTCCGGGCATTTTTTATGCTTGAAAATTTCAATTCATCCGATGCTTTTGAATATTGATTCACTTTGCCACGTTGGTGTTGGTGGTTCACTGAGAAGCGTCACTTTCATTATATGCAGTATGTCGTTTAAAGCTGGTATTAAACTTACAGACGTCCCTCCATGCTTGAGTTCCTGAAATATAATCTTAAATATCGTCTGCTGGCGAGACTGCTTCCTTTCGCGCTGGTGATCGGTTGTCTGATATGGATAGCGTTTAATTATGCTGTTTCTGATGTGGCCGAAACGATTGGCCAATATGTGGCTGAAAAACAGGCTCTTTATGACAGGTCGCGCATCATGGCACCTATTTGCGGGATATGGCTTTAGCGAGGCATCTGTCGCAATCACAGGTGCTGATTGAATGGGCCACGCATGAAGACGACAACCGCCTGAAACATGATGGCATCCGCGAGTTAGAAAGCTATCGCACGGCATTTCTTAATCAGACTTACTTTTTCGTTATCGATAAATCCGGCGACTATTATTTTAATAACAATGAGAATGCATTTGCAGAGCATCAGTTCCGCTATGCGCTAAAGCCGGATGCGCCAAAAGATGCCTGGTATTATGCAACCAAGCAGGTTGCTGAGCAGTGTCAGGTCAACGTCAACCATGATGCGGAATTGATGACAACTAAAGTATGGATCAACTGTCTGGTTAAACAGGGTGATAAAATTGTCGGTATTGTTGGCACGGGGCTTGATCTGACCGGTTTTGTTCAAACAGTGGTGAATGCGAATCAGAAAGGTGTGATTAATTTCACCATCAATAAGGATGGTGCCATTCAGGCATCGCCTCATATCGATATGATTGATTATGCCAGCCTGACGCATGCGGCGACGGGCGAGAAAAATATATTCAGCATGCTGGAACACGAAGATGATCGCCTTCGCTTTAAACAGTTGCTGAATCAGGCACAAAATAATATTGATCCGGTGGGTTCGATTTTTGCGGATATCAATGGGGACCGCAGAATCATCAGTGTCGCGAATATGAACGATATTGGCTGGTTTAATGTGACGGTGATTAATCTGAAGGAACTCGCACTGGATAAATATTTCCTGCCTTTTGGTATCCTGCTTGGTGTTGTGTTGCTGACGCTCATTTTTCTCACCGCCTTTTTACTCCACCGCTTAGTGCTTTCGCGTCTTCAGCATCTGGATGAAAATGTAGCCCTGATCAAATCGGGTGAAGATCTGCTTATTATGCAGTCGGATGTGCCGGATGAGCTCGGGCGATTGAACAACAACTTTGTCGATATGGCGGCTACAATCCGACAATACAGCTCGGGTCTGGAGAAAGAGGTGGCTGAACGTGTTCGGGAGTTGGAAATAAACATCCTCAACCTTGAGGCCAGTGAGGAAAAATTCAAAAAAGCATTTTACCTGAATCCGGATGCGATCAATATCACCCGGGTTGAAGATGGGGTGTTCGTTTCAATCAATCAGGGTTTCACTCGCATGATGGGTTATTCCGAGGGTGAAGCCATGGGTCGGACATCGTTAGAATTAAATTTATGGAACAATCCAGCAGATCGTGTCCGAATGTTAAAACGTTTGAAGAAATATGGTGTCGTAACGGAATTCGAAGCTCGTTTTCGTGCCAGAGACGGGCGAGTCGGCTATGGGTTGATGTCAGCATCGATGATCGAAATAGATGGGGCGGCACATATTCTGACGATTACCCGTGATATCACCGAGCGCAAACAAACTGAACAGACAATCCATCATCTGGCTTATTTCGACAGTCTTACCCAACTGCCAAATCGGCAGCTGTTTCTTGATCGGCTGAAACAATTAACCGCTCAGGCGCGACGTAATAAGGTTGGATTTTCACTGTTTTATCTCGATCTGGACGAGTTCAAGCTGGTTAATGACACAGCCGGGCATGAGGCCGGTGATCGGGCGCTGGAAATTGTGGCGGCTCGTTTAATAGCATGTGTACGGGAAGGTGACACTGTGGCTCGTATCGGCGGTGATGAGTTTACGCTTATTCTTCCGGGTATTGTTGATAGAAGGAATGCCGTTTTTGTGGCTGAGAAGGTTGTGGCTTCGCTTGGCGAGGTGCTTAGTGTGAATGGGAAAGAATTTACGCTGGGTGCCAGTATTGGCATAGCAATGTGTCCGGTGGATGGCTGTGATGTGGATGCACTGCTTCGTTGCGCTGATGATGCGATGTACGCAGCCAAAAAAATCGGGAAAAACTGCTATAAATTTCATGCTTAAGCTGGCTTAAATAGATGACCTGGTCTCGGGGGCTGCGAGTAAGTTGGTTTATCAGGAGTGATGTGGTCTCGAAAGATTAAGCAGGAAATCGATGCAGGGTATATGTAGATCGCCGGGAAGCTGAATCAACAACACTGTCTGAGTTGATGAAGCGATACGAAGACGAGATTTCGGTGACAAAGCATGGCTATGAACAGGAAGTGACAATGTTCAGGTTTATTAACCGTGACCCTGTATCGAATAGAATCATTACTTCGATTCGCGGCAAGGATCCATGATTATATCAAGCGACGGTTACGTTCAGTGTCAGAAGCAACTGTACATCGTGAGCTGAATTTATTGGGCCATGTTTTTACCGTAGCGATCAAAGACTGGAGCATTCCCCTGTTAGCCAATCCTGTTCAATTGGTGCGCCGTCCTAAAGTGCCTGTCAGTGCCGCCAGGACACGCCGCCTTGAAGGTGACGAGGAAGAAGAAGATCGTTTGCTTGAAGCCTGCTCTCAGGAAAATCCATGGCTGCGGTCTATCGTGGTGCTGGCGATTGAAACAGGACAGAGGCGAGGGCGTTACTTATTGATGCGATGGGAAACCTGATTCCAGCAGAAGGAGTACTATTAATACCTGACCCGGCAGCACCTACCAAACATGCTCCTTCTGAAGTTCCGTTATCTTCACGTGCATTGATTGAACTAAAAAGCTTGCCGAGGTCAGTAGATGGTCGGATTTTTCCGATTGTATCAGCAAACGCGATAAGTATGGCCTTTACACGTGCCTGTAAGCGAGCAGGCATCGAAGACCTGCGCTTTCATGACCTGCGCCATGAAGCAACCAGCCGTATGACTTGAACGTGGCTTGGGTGAGGGAGCGTTCGTTTTTGCAAATAAATGTTTGATAGCGTATTGTTTTGCGTATGAGCGTACATTATTGTGGCTATGAATGGCTAAAGCGAACCTATGAGCTTGATGTTGATTCTCCCAACCCTGTTTCAAAAATTGGTGGAGCAAAAGACTCTAATAGCCGAATTTTCCGACCGGAGTATCAGCCAGATGAAAGTTTAGCAGGTCATCTGTTATTCGCTCTCAAGCATGAGAATCTGAACCTCAGTATTCTCAAAGCTGTATTCAATAGCTGTGATCGTAAAGAACTGGAATTATGGATTTCCACAAACCCGCAAGGTCAACAAACACGTCGCGCATGGTTCTTTTATGAGTGGCTGACGGATAAGAAACTCGAGCTTCCTGATGCGGACACAAAGGTCAGATATGTGGATGCTCTTGATGAAAAGTCTTATTACACAGGAGAAAAGGTTAATTCTCCCAGGCATAAAGTTCGCAACAATATGCCGGGAGTTTCAGCCTTTTGCTGGTTGGTACGAAAAACGCCAACCATGAAAGCCTTCGATAACAAAGACCTGCATCAGAAGATGAGAGATACTTATTCAAGTCACCCCATGCTTGGCAGGGCTGAAGCCTTTTTGTTAACCAAAGACTCCCAGAGCAGCTTCGAAATAGAGAAAGAGAAGTTTGATAACCGTGCGGTTCGATGGATGAAAACAGTTCGGGCATTTATGAACTCCCGACTTGATGACTCCAAATTATTTGAAATGCAAAGGCAGCTTGTTTCGAACCCTGATAATGGCTGGCGAAAGGATTTTGGTTGGATTGGTGATCGTCTTCCTGATGCAACTCCGTTGCCGGAGCATGTCAGTGCACATCCGGAAAGCCTGAATGGTCTAATGGATGGATGGCTTAAGAGCTATTCCCTCATGTTCGAACGCCATCCGGTTGCAGCGGCCACGGCTCTGGCATACGGATTTATCATTATCCATCCATTTTCGGACGGTAATGGGCGCATTCATCGCTTTATATTGCATCAGCTCGGAAAAGTTCCGGTATCATCCGAGTTGCTGGAAAACATTGATGATTACATAACCTCGCTGAAGAAGCTTTCAGCACCAATTCTGAATCGTTCAGAATGGACGGTCACGGCGGGCTATAATATTGAGTTGATAAACGATACAGATGATCTTTACAGGTATGCAGATGCAACCGATCAGGCTGAGTTTATCTATAGTTGTATTGAACAGTTTGTATCACATCGATTACCACAAGAATTGGAATACCTGACTGCGTTTGATGAGGCCAAGCGAATCATTGATGAAAAATACGGCATGCCAGATAAAGATCTGACGCTATTGGTGAATTTATGTACTCAGAACAATGGGGATCTATCGAACAGGAAGCGTAAACTATTTGAGCAATTATCCGATGATGACATCGCTTTTGCCGAGAAGGTTATTAAGGCGTCCTTTTCCGACTATTTTAAAATGACGAATGCACAATAGGGAAATTCTGCTGCACCTTTGTTACAGAGTAGTTGATTTTTGTTTATCATCCATGATTTTGGTTTATAGACGGCGGACTCAAAGTATAAGTGCAACAGCGATTGAGGTTAAATTGCTGCCATGGGAAAAAATTATACACACGGCGCGGTTTGATGGTGGACAGGGAAACCACCGAACGCGCCAACCGTCGCCTGCAAACCCGATTGAAGAAAGCAAAGCTGCGGCAACAGGGATGCTTTGAGGATATCGACTTCCGCACACCGCGTGGTCTGGATAAACAGCTCATCCTCTCACTGGCATCCTGTGACTGGATCAAAAAGGCGAACAACATCCTGCTCACCGGAGCGACCGGCACGGGCAAGAGCTACATTGCCAGCGCTCTGGCTCATAAAGCCTGTCTGGAAGGACACACGGTTCGCTACACACGCTTACCGCGCCTGATGGAGGAGATTGCCATCTCCCGCGCCGACGGCAGCTACGGCAAGCTCATGCTGGAACTTGCACGAACCGACCTCATCATCCTAGATGACTGGGGATTAGCTGCCATGACCAGGCCGCAACGGCATGATCTGCTGGAGATACTGGAAGACCGAAACAGCCTCAAATCCACCATCGTCACCAGCCAACTGCCGGTAGAAGCATGGCATGAATACATCGGCGATCCGACTCTGGCTGACGCCATGCTCGACCGTCTCGTTCACAGCGCTTACAAGATCAATTTGAAAGGTGAATCCATGCGCAAAAAGAACTCAACATTGACCAGAAAAAATCACCCCGCAGAGTAGCACCGTTCAGTAGCCTGCAAAGTGTCCGGCTTGGACTGGTTTAGGTGTCCGGCATCATCGGAATACGCAACAAAGATGCATTGCTCATCGTTGCGGGTTCGAATCATTTGTCTGATAGCCTTATTGAAAGAGCCAATAAATTACTTCAAGAGATATCCTCATAAAGGTCTATTCAAAATGCTGGCCTTAAAAGTTCCCGAGGCAAGGGCAGCTTGTTGGAGAAATTCAAAACAGGGAACATGATAGATGATCTGGTTGCACGAAAATAAAAAAAAAGGAGCTACGAATTAACGTAACTCCTCGTTTTATATGGCGTCCCCAAGGGGATTCGAACCCCTGTTGCCGCCGTGAAAGGGCGGTGTCCTAGGCCGACTAGACGATGGGGACCCGGACAAGGTGGCGGATAATACTGCCACAATTTTTCTCGTCAACACTTTCAAAATGGTGCGCCCAGTAGGACTCGAACCTACGGCCCACGGATTAAAAGTCCGCTACTCTACCAACTGAGCTATAGGCGCATACACATGGTTTTTAGCCACACGATTGGGGGCGCAGTATGTTGATTTATTCCCGACTGTCAAACATCAAATTCATTCTTTTGCTGAGAGCTTTCAGGATGAGCAGAAAGGCAAATATGCGTAGCGCTATGTGCTGGCTCGATATGACACTGCACTATGGTGGTGTGAATGAGATGAATGAATGTTGAAATTATAATGATAAGGCTGGCATTTGATCTAAGTGGCGTTATCGTTGACTGATTGTTTATTTCGACACAATGAGCTTAGGGGAAAGCATGGCTTTAGTGGCATCTATTCACGTTGATGCGGGTTGGGTATTACCTGACGCGTCTTTGAAGACGATTGATGGCGATAACGTGAATTTACATCAGTTTATGGGTGAGAAAGGTTTGCTGGTTGTTTTTACCTGTAACCATTGCCCTTACGCAAAGGCAGTTTGGCCAAGGTTGGTTCGGCATGCGAAAACTTTGCGTGAGCTGGGTGTTGCTGCGATTGCTGTTAATTCAAATATCCATCCGGATTATCCCGAAGACTCAGTTGTGGCGATGCAAAGGAAAATATCCGAATGGAGCATTGATTTCCCGTATCTGGCTGATGAATCACAAGATGTAGCCAGAGTTTTTGATGCCCAGTGTACGCCTGATATATATATGTTTGATGCTGATGCCAAGCTGTTCTATCATGGCCGGATTGATAATTATTGGAAAGATGAATGCAAGGTTACCAGGGAAGAGTTGATACCTGCTGCTCAGGCGATGGTCTTAGGGAAAGCCGCACCTGTGCCACAACATCCTTCCATTGGTTGTTCGATTAAGTGGAAGGAGGAGGCAAAATGAAGCTTGTTAAGCTATTTTTATTTGTTGTGGCAGTGATGGTTGGTGTTGCTGCGACTCAAAGCGCCGCTTTGGCAGCAGATGCAGCTGAAGGGGAAAAAATATATAAGGCAGTGTGTATTCATTGTCATATGAGTGATGGTTATGAGGAAAAATTCGGACCCGGTCTGAAAGACATTATGCAACGTGTAGATGTAGCGTGGGTTGACCAATGGCTGAAAAATCCGGCTGAGATGCTGAAAACAGATGAATACGCCAAGTCATTGCGTGAAACTAATGCCTTTGATTTTTCAATGCCGACCTTGCCTGATATGCAGGATGATGAGAAGCGCGCAAATGTGATTGAGTATCTGAAAACGCTGTAGTGTTTTTGTTTGAAACATGCTTAGGGGATTGGTTCTTAGGAGCCTGTCGGACTTAGCTCGCGGATTCAACTTACTGCGAAAAAGCGGATATTGGCCGATTTTCGCCTTGATTCTCGTTAAATAGCCCCGTTATTCGCCTCGAATCAATGCTAAAACCAACTCAATCCCGCTATTTCTCGCTACAGCTGCCTAAGTCCGACAGACTCCTAGGCGGCTGTCCGAGAATAGAAGAACCTACTGCGGAAAAGCGAATATTGGCCATTTTCCCCGTTCATTTTCGTTAAATGCAAGCAGCATTCGCCTCAAATGAACGGAAAAATTGACTCAATCCCGCTTTCCCTCGCGACGATTCCTATTCTCGGACAGCCTCCTAGCGTGTTTTTGAATATGGTGTTTGTAGTTGCTTATTAAAGTTCAGTCAATCTTAGCATCTTATGTTGAAGACGTTTTGCCTTGTTGCGTCAGGTGTGGCGGGAATACAATAAAAATATGTAAAGCTGTTATTCATTTCGCGCTGAAAACACATTGAACTCCATCAAGCAGAAAGCAGAAGCCTACAAATCGAAAATGTAGGTTGTATGGTGCATGGTTGAGCTTGGGGAAGCACCGGGAGCAGGCTCATCGGTCAGAATATTCCACATGGCCTTTATGGCGCGTTGAGAAATGAGCTCAGTATGTTGATTGCCTGAATCGGCTAATCGTGACTTTAAAGTATGCCAGACATTTTTATCGCCGGTCAGATCAAAAATAAGGTCAACAGCGACACCGAATCCGATCATGTCATCTAAATCAGCGACTGCGATAGCATGATTTTGCGCCAGTTTTTTGCCTTTGGTTTCGTTCGGTTCTACTACACAGACAATTCGTAAGCCCAGATCCGAGCAGTGAATAACGCGCTTAAGGAAGCTGGTTCCAACGTTGCCGAGCCCTATGATAACAATATTTGCATAATCCACGATCACCATCCCCTGTGCGAAACTCATCCACAGTCATGAAAAAAAATCGGTTAAGTTTACAAGCATGTTTGCCAACCCAAGATACAGGCAACAAGTGTGTTTGATTTGTAGAGTATAGACAGAAAACGTGTAAATGAACAAGCATTAAGAGGGTTTGCTTCACGTGACCTGACCATGTGTCTGACAGCGTGATCGCAGTGGACATTCTGAACAATCAGGCTTGCTGCGGCAGTGGGTTTTGGCATGCCGGACAATGAGGGCATGGTATTCATTGTAAATCTTACTATCGGGTACAACATGGCGGTGAAAATATTGCTGAAGCTCAGCGTAAGTCACTGTCGAAGAAATTAGTCCCAGCCGGGAAAAAATGCGACGAGTGTAGGCGTCAATGACGAAAACAGGCATATTGAACGCATACAGTAAAATTGAATCAGCTGTTTCCGGGCCAACGCCTTTTAAGCTGAGTAATAATTGGCGGAGTCTTTGAATGTCGTTATCCGGACATGATGCAGTGGCTATATATTCCCTGAATTCAAGAAAAAAATAGCCAATGTTTTTAAGGTATCGCGCTTTTTGTATGAAAAATCCGGCGGGCCGAATCATTTCGCATAAGTCAGCTTGATCAAGGCTGACTATGACTGACGCATCAAGAGCATTCGCCTTTTTGAGGTTGGTGATAGCTTTTTCCACGTTTGTCCAGCTTGTGTTTTGGGTGAGTATGGCACCAACCATCATTTCAAAAGACGACTCTGCAGGCCACCAGTGCTGTGCACCGTAAGCGGACTGCAGAGTCTTATAAATGTTGTTCAGCGGCATCTATTTGGGACGAGCAGCCACCTTTACCATGCTTTTCAGGCTACGTAGCTCTTTGGCCGTTAACTCCCGCCATGCGCCGGCAGGCATTTCCTCGTCGAGCTTAAGTGGACCGAAGCGAGTGCGGATAAGTCGGCGCACCGGATGCTCGACTGCCTCCAGTGTACGACGGATTTCTCGCCAGCGACCTTGTTTCAGGGTGACGGTAATCCAGCAATGGCCGCGACTTTCGGAGTCGATAGTCAGATCCCATGGCACGCTGCGTTCATCACGGCCCATATCGATGCCCCCATTGCGCAGGCGGGCAATGGTTTCCAGTGTCAGTTCTCCTGCAACTCGCACGCGATATTGTCGTGGAATTTGAAAAGACGGGTGCGTTAGCTGATAAGCCAGATCACCATCGTTGGTTAATAACAGAAGACCTTCGCTGTCCATGTCCAGACGTCCGATAGACTGGACATTAGCCGGAACATTAAGGCGACTGTAAATGAGGGGGCGATTTTTATGATCTTTGCGAGAACACAACAGACCGGCTGGCTTGTTGTAAACCAGTGTGATGGTTTCGCTTTGCATCGAGACAAGCTTACCGTCAACTTCAACCTTATCAGTCGGCATGATTTTGATTCCCGGCTGATTGATTTTTTTGCCGTTGACCAACACCCGTCCATCGACGATCCACTGATCGGCTTCGCGGCGGGAGCATAATCCACAATGCGCCATGAAACGGTTGATGCGTTCGCCAGCAGTCGGGGAGGGTGCTGCTTCGACTGCTTTATTCGGCTTTTTGTTTTTCATAGGGCTTCTTCTTCCTGTTGCTCGTGATTATGTTGCTGAAAAATCGACTGAATCGCATCTTCATCCATCAGCTGGGCATAGTCGGGTAAATCGCCTAGAGAGTGGAGTCCGAAATCAACCAGAAATTGCTTGCCTGTACCCAGTAAGTGCGGGCGTCCCGGCACATCTTTACGACCGAGAATTTTGATCCATCCGCGCTCTATCAGAGTAGTGATGATATGACTTGAAACTTTGCTGCCGCGCAGTGATTCAATTTCAGAGCGTGTGGTCGGTTGCCGGTAGGCAATGATGGCGAGGGTTTCCAATAAAGCGCGAGATAGTTTGGGCGGTCGTGTGTGCCACAACTCAGCTATCAGTTCGGCGTGTTCAGTTGCACTGCGAAACTGCCAGCCTCCGGCGACCTGCGTTAAGCGGATACCACGATGGGCATAATCCATTTCCAGCATGTTAAGTGCGTCACGAATTTCACCTGTGTTGATTTCATCACCCATCAAGGCACTGATGCGTTTGATTGAAAGTGGTTCATCACTGGCAAAAATGAGTGCTTCAAGGCGTATGGAAAGTTGACTGGTAGTCGTTGCTGCATTCTGACTGGATTCATTCATGTCAGTGTCTCTTTCAGCATGATTCGTACCGATGCATAGCATTGCTCTTGCAAAACCAGCACGATTTGTTGACGCCACAGCTCAAGAATAGCCAGTACAGTTGCCACCAGCGATTCACGCGTCCGGGATTCACCGAGTAATTCATCCAGGCTGGCAGAGCCACGTTTGAGGAATTGCGTGATGCTGCACATTTTTTCGCGAACGCTGATCGGTTCCATCATCACTTTATGGCGAACTTCACCTCCCACGCGGCTCAGCACCTTGCTGAAAGCGGTGAGCAGAGCATTGAGGTCGGCGGCTGGCAAGGGACGTTCAATCAGATCGACTTCAGGAAATACCCGCCGAATAAAAATATCCCTGTCAAGGCGCGGAAGGGCATTGATTTCTTCCGCCAGAAGACGGAATTGTTCATATGCAATCAATTGCGCCACCAGTGCTTCACGCGGGTCGACTTCGTTGCCTTCATCGTCGACTTCAGGTCTGGGCAACAGCATTCTCGATTTGAGTTGCATCAGCGTGCTGGCCATAACCAGATAATCGCCTGCAATATTCAGGTCGTCGATTTTCTGGGCTTCAACCATTTCAAGGTATTGTGCCGTCAGCATGGCAATGGGGATATTAAAAATATCCATTTTCTGACTGCGAATCAGGTGCAGCAACATATCCAGTGGTCCCTCGAACTGATCCAGCGTCACCGGCGGCAATGATGGCAGCGATGTTTCGAAACCCGGCAGCTGCTGAACCGGATTTTCCGACTGGACAGAATTCACACGCGGTAACTCATTTTGAGCGACTTTCTGACTTTATCCATGGTGCGAGAGGCTTCATGACGGGCACGTTCATTGCCGGCGCGAACAATGTCATGCAAATCGTCAGGGCGGGCAGCGATAGCAATCCTTCGCTCACGGATAGGATCCAGCTCCTCTTTCATGTGCACCAGCATGCAAGTTTTGCAGTCGATGCAACCAATCTCGGCGGTGGTGCATCCATGCTGAACCCATTGTTGTTCGTCTTCGCTCGAATAGACCTTGTGAAATTCCCAGACAGGACACTTTTCGGGTGTGCCCGGATCGGTACGTTTCACGCGGGCCGGATCGGTTGGCATGGTCTTTATTTTCTTTTCGGTGGTTTTCCAGTCTTCAGACAGCTCAATCGTATTGTTATACGACTTACTCATTTTCCGGCCGTCCAACCCGGGCAGTTTTGAGGCTGGCATCAGCAGTGATTCAGGTTCAGGAAACAGTGGTGGAATTCCTTGCCGATACAGATGATTAAATCGACGGGCTACTTCGCGGGTCAGTTCAACATGTGGCACCTGATCTTCGCCTACAGGTACACCGTTGGCCTGATAGATAAGAATGTCTGCAGCCTGCAACAGCGGGTAACCCAGAAAGCCATAGGTTCCAAGGTCTTTTTCACGCAGTTGCTCAATCTGATCTTTATATGTCGGAACACGTTCAAGCCACGACAACGGCGTCATGAACGAAAACAACAGGTGCAATTCCGCATGCTCAGGCACTTCGGACTGAATGAAAATGACGGATTTCTCCGGGTCAATTCCAACAGCCAGCCAGTCAATCAGCATATCCCAGATGGTTTCCTTGACGATGGCCGGATTTGCATATTCGGTGGTCAGGGCATGCCAGTCCGCCGCAAAGAAAAAACATTGGTGATTTTGCTGTAATGTTAACCAGTTCTCGAGTACACCTTTGTAATGTCCTAGATGTAGGCGTCCGGTGGAGCGCATGCCGGATAAAATACGCATGGGTTTGGTGGCTTTGTCTGTCATGGTCTTTCCATTTTGGGTTGAGATGTTTTTAGGTGTTCGAAATATGGCATGAGCGGGCATAAAAAGAAACTGCATGGGGAGCGATTGCGTCGCTTGGGATTGCAATATGAATGAGTCATTCATGCACGAGTGTCACGTGTTTGACATAAATACACCCTATCGTGCCGGCTGCTAAGACGAAATCTTACAAGCGTTTCATGCGGCTACGGCAGAGGGCGTAAGCAATACCCGAAGCTGGTTCGGTGAATATTCGTCTTTGCCTGAGGAGGTGATGGTGAAATATGTACTGACAGACATTCCGGGCATTGGTGAAAGTACAGCCGCCTTGCTTATTGAGCATGGTATTGATTCTGTGAAAGTGCTGCGTAAAACAGCTCTGGAGCAACTTTGCACTGTTCCGGGTTTTGATTATTTGCGTGCGAAAGAAGTGCAGGAGGCCGCCGATGTTCTGCAGGCACAGAAAAAAGCACTTAAAAGAGCTGCTGCATATTTGAAAGCCGGATTACCTGTCGCAGCTATGAATTCTCATTCGGAAGCAAGGGCTGGATCAGTATAAAGTTGTTTAAGATTGCTTTTCAGCGCTTGAGAAAGACAGATTTAGTGATTTCATTTGCGCTGCTGCTACCATCAGCGCAATGAATTTAACGACCACCTCCGAACAAGCTTCAATATCTCAGTCCGCCTCACAGTTCCCGCTTCGCATGTATGCCGTAGTGATTCCCGGTATGGAAGCGCTGGCCGTAGCAGAATTAAACAATTTATCGGCCCATGCCATGCAAATCGAGGAAGGCGGAGTAAAATTTTCCGGCACCTGGGAGACCTTGTTCCGCGTTAATTTGCGAGCCCGCCTGATTACCCGCGTGTTGCTCAGGGTAGGGAAATTTCAGGCTGACAATCCTGAGAAACTTGCAACATCGGTGCAAAAGCTGAACTGGTCGCAGTTCATCCGTCCGGGGGATGAAGTTCAGATTGAGGTTTCAACACATCGTTCCCGCCTCAGACATACAGAGCTGATTGCTCAAACAATCAGGCAAGGTATCGCTCACGCTATCAGTAAAAAGGTGGTGGCTGCGGGAAATTTACAGCGGGTGTTTGTGCGTCTGGTGAATAACCGCTGTACAATTTCCATCGATACTTCCGGCGAGCGGCTGGACCGGCGTGGCTATCGACAACAAGCCGTCGAAGCTCCGGTCAGGGAAACGATTGCCGCCGCCGTGCTGGCGTGGATGGACTGGCAACCCCATACCCCATTGTGCAACCCCATGTGTGGCTCCGGTACGCTTGCCATAGAGGCTGCCATGCTGGCAATGAAAATTGCGCCATCACTTTCACACGATTTTCCGTTTATTCATTGGCCGACGTTCAAAGAAAAACTGTGGAAGCGGGTGCTGGATAAGTCGAGTCATATGCAGGGACATATACCGGTGAGTATCATGGCATCGGATCAACTGAGCAAAGCGGTCACCGCATCACAGCATAATGCAGCGCTGGCAGGCGTCTCAACAGCGATTAGCTTCGAGCAAAAAAATATCTTTGATTTGAAAAGCGAAGCATGGGTGCGTACGGGTGCAAACACGGTTGCCAGTGACGTTCCGGCTCGGAATACTGCCGGGCTTGTGGTGTGTAATCCGCCCTATGGCATCAGGCTTGATGCGGATGCGCAGCAGTTATATGCGAATATTGGCAACTGGTTCAGGTTCAACGCGAAAGATGCAGGCGCTGTAAGCTGGGAAATGGCTATTTTTTCACCGGATAAAGCGTGCAGTAAGGCTTTAGGGTTGAAAATCAAGCGCAAACTGCGGCTTCGGCATGGTGGTCGCTGGTTGGATATTCTGCACGTGCGCAACGACTAATACTAAAAATCAGGAAAGTATCATGGCAAAAAAGAAACCTGTTTCAACACGCATACAAAACGCAACCTCAACTGATGCTTCAGCTCCGGATGTTCTGGGGAAACTCAGAGAAAAGTTGATGTCACCGTTGTTTATGCTTGGGCTGATTCCTATTTTGGTTTTTCCATGGATGATCAATGTCCGGATTTTTCCATTTATTGCCCCGAATGAAGAGCCGAAATGGATGATTCTGACGCTCTGCGGCGTATTACTCGGTTTACTTTCCGGTTACTTTTTATGGAAGCGTCAGGGCGACTGCAACGTGCACTTTTCGCTCAGCGGTCTGTTGCTGTTGCTGTTTTATGCCTTGCTGGCCATTGGTGTGTTTGTTGGCCCGAATACCACGGAAGGTATGATTCGCTTTGCTTTCTGGGTGGCTTGTTTGGCGGTGTGGTTATCGGTCAGTTTTGCCGTACGTGAAAAGCCGGTCTTTAAATTGTGGCTGGTATGGCTGGTCAGTATCGGGTCACTCGTCTTTTCATTGCGTTACTGGTGGAGTTATATTCTCGATTTTAGCAAGCCCGGTTACAACATCAGTGTTTTGTTTTCACCGATCGGTCATGTGAACTTTACCGGCGATGTACTGGTGATATTACTGCCGGCACTGGTTTGGATGCTGATGACGCAGCATCATCTGGTGTTGCGTGTATTTAACTGGGTCTCCGTCTGGACAATCATGACAGTTCTGCTGGTTGCTTCCAGTCGTGGCCCTCTGGGCGGCGTGTTTTTGTCGGCATTGACGGTGGGTGTGCTGGTATTGAAGCATCATCGGAGTTTATGGTTTCCATTCAGGGAAAAGTTGAAGCTGCACTTGCTCTCCCTTGCATTGGCGGTCACGGCACTGGGTAGTGCCGGT
>Ga0210016_1002325_pt1 | contig 17331 bp, 10 predicted proteins | sample CryGeyCG2014_300_FD_185454 | JGI IMG/M metagenome (GOLD analysis project Ga0210016, IMG submission 185454) | Groundwater microbial communities from aquifer - Crystal Geyser CG02_land_8/20/14_3.00 (SPAdes) (version 2) | ecosystem: Environmental > Aquatic > Deep subsurface > Groundwater | place... | reverse complement strand
CTCCTTTGATAAGGGGGAATTAGGAAAATACAAAACCATCTACTCGTTTGTCTAATTTGTTATCTTGCTTTAGACCATGCCACTTTACTCAGTATTTCTTCTTCGTGTCTCCGTGTCTCTGTGGTAAATTCCCCTCGCTGAGTAGTTACGATCAATTTTATACTCAGCTATAGGATTGAACCACTGTCTTGCTTGAATAATTTTTGGTAACCGTTCACACCCTCTAAATGACAGCTGCAAGAAGGACAATCTTCGTGCTCCTAAGTAAGTAACAAAGAAGATTTTACCCTCAACATTACTCCAAATTACTCCAAAAACGCTATTTCTCGAATGCCTCTGATAAAAAATCCTTGACAAAATGACTGATGAAGTGGTAAAATATATTGATGTTGCTTAATTTGTTACCCTGATTTGAACCATGCCCAAGTTTTTTACTTTTTACTTTGATTGTAACCGTTCACAACTAATAATATTTTAACACAAAGTTCACAGAGACGACAGAGAGACACAGAGCTTAAATTCCAATCAGCATACAGCTTATTTTCATACAATAAGCAGTTATTTTACCTGAAAGCCGATTGTCCTCTTTCTCTGTGTCCCTCCTGATACTCTGTGTCCTCTGTGTTAAAAATATAGGCTGTGAACGGTTACCTTTGATTTTATACGAGGAGGGAAAAGACATGAACACTATTCAACAATGGGAAAAGGAATGGGATAAGTTTTATGCTGATGGAGCAGATATTGTTTGGCATCCGAGTGAGAGTGTTATAAGATTTATAAATTCTACCGTAAAAAAGGGAAACAAAAAGGTAGAAAGGGTGCTTGATATTGGTTGTGGAAATGGTAGGCATATTGTCTATCTTGCCCGAGAGAAATGGAATGTTTATGGTCTGGATATATCCCAGAAATCACTTGATATTGCTGATGAATGGTTGGAAAGGGAAGGGCTTTTTGCAGAGTTAAAAAAAGGTTGTGCTACTGCCCTCCCGTATCCTGATGAGTATTTTGATGTTGTTATCTGTTTTGGAGTGCTCGACCACCTTCTTTTTGATGATACTGAGGCAGCTATTACTGAGATTGACAGGGTTCTTAAGCCTGGAGGGCTTGTCTTTTTAAGCCTCAGGTCCACCAGAGATACAGATTGCGGTCGTGGGGATGAGGTGGAGCATAATACCTTTTTGCTTAATGGTGCTGCAGAACAAGGACTTGCCCAACATTTTTTTGATGCTGCAGAGATAAAGGACATGCTCGTTGATTTTTCTCTAAGATATATGGAATGCGAGGAGCGATTGTATGGTGATTTTCTTTCCTACATCTATTCTCGATGGGTAGTTGTGGCTGAAAAATTATCAGCAATTGAGAGTGGATGATGAAAAATAAGCGATGCTCCAGTTTCCCCCGACATAAATTAATCTTTGTGAAACTCTGTGTTCTCTGTGCCTCTGTGGTAATTTGTATTATGATTCCTATTGCATGTTATTTACTTCAATCCAATAAGCCTGAACTTCCGGGCACAAATACATCCTGTACTATTCCTGTATCGAACCATATCCAACTCCTTATTGATTCTACAGCAATTGATCCACAATCAGGTAAACGCATCATTTGTCAGGAAAACTTTGATAAGGTGCTGACTATGATTAAAGGGGCAAGAAGATGGATATTCGTTGATTTTTTCTTATGGAATCAATGGCAGGGTAGTATTCCTTCCGATAATCGCAAGCTTTCCAAAGAATTGGCTGAGGCACTTATTCAGAAGAAACAGGATTGTCCCAAGATAAACATACTGGTATTAACCGACCCGATTAACAGAATCTACGGGAATATGGAACCTGAATTTTTTTGTCGCATGAAAGATGCAGGGATTGGGATTGTTTTTACCGACCTTTCTTTGATGAATGATAGCAACCTCATCTACAGCCTACCCGTAAACATGCTTGTCGCATGTTTTGGAAGAATTTTATGGATAAACAAGCTACTGGATAAATCTTTCTTGCCAAATATTATGGACATTGATGGTAAACAGATGAGTTTGCGTCAGGTGGGACGGCTGCTTTTTTTCAAGGCAAACCATCGCAAGGTAATAATTGTTGACGGATACCCACAAGGGGGTAGCACCTCCGGCAGGGATGTCCCTACATCTGCCGGTGATTGGCAAATGCTTGTGACCAGCTTTAATCCGGCTGATGGTAGCTCAGCCAATTCAAATTGTGGATTATTTGCCTCTGGAGATATTGCTCTGGCTGCACTTGATACCGAGCTTTCCTGCGTTGAATGGTCAGCCATCAATCCATGCAATGTTCTGGGAGATGCAAAACGACTGCTTTCTTTGTTCAGAGAGGCACAAAGGAAAGAAGGCACAAAGGCACAAAGGTCCAAAGGCACAGAGGTAGGAAAAGAGGGAAGCAAAATTGAATGGCTGACAGAAGGGGCTATTCTGAACCGTATCCTTGATATGCTTAAATCTGCTGGTCCAGGGGATGAGGTACGAATGGCTATCTTTTATCTTTCTGAGAGAAGGGTAATTCAGGCAATTAAATCCGCAGCAAAAAAAGGGGCAAATATCCGAATAATTATGGATGCTAACCGTGATGCTTTTGGTCACATTAAGATAGGCATACCAAATCGTCCTGTAGCAGCTGAGTTGCTACAAGTAGAAAATATTACTATCCGTTGGGCAGATACCCATGGTGAACAATTTCATTCCAAGGCTCTTTGTATTGTAAATAAAAATAAGCAGAAGTATCAATTTATGTGCGGCTCCGCAAACTGGACAAGACGAAATCTCACAGGCAAACAGACACCCACAAGGGGATGTCCCTACAATCTGGAGGCAAACCTATTTGTAAATAATGCACCTGAAATAACCTCAAAATTTATTGAATATTTTGATCAAGTATGGTATAATAAAGATGGGCTAAAGCATACCGTTGATTATCTTGAGATTGGTGAAAAGGGATGGCAACTTTTTTGGAAAACTATTATTTATCGACTGCAGGAAGCAACAGGTGCATGCACATTTTAAGGTCTGTCCCAATTTTTCCACAACGCCGATAGACAAGATGAATTGACAACCTCGATGTGACACATTTATTTTGTGACAGACCCTAAAGGATTACTGTGTTCCCCAAATACAAGGAGTTGACATTCTCATGGAACATTCCAAATTTGTTCATTTACATACCCACACTGAATACAGCCTTCTTGATGGTGCAGCAAGGGTAGAGGCATTGATTGAAAGGGCATATAAGCTGAAAATGCCTGCTCTGGCTATTACTGATCATGGCAATATGTTTGGTGCCATTGAGTTTTACAAATATGCCTACAAGATAGGGATAAAACCAATCATTGGTTGCGAACTATACATTGCCCCGGAAAGCAGGCTTGACAAGAATGCTGTGCAAGGTGCAGTCACCAATTATCATGGGATATGCCTTGTCAGAAATGAGGAAGGGTATAAAAACCTGATGAAGTTGGTAAGTATTGGCTACACAGAGGGTTTTTATTATAAGCCACGGGTGGACAGGGGAATGCTTGCTCAGTATAGCAAGGGATTAATCTTCATGTCAGGGTGTGTTAAGGGGGAGATTGCCAGCCTTATTCTTCGCGGTCAGGACAAGATGGCACGGGAAAGGGCACAAGAATTTCAAAAGATGTTTGGTGAGGATAATTTTTATCTTGAATTACACTCTCATGGTCTGAAAGAAGAGGTTATTGTAAATCAACACCTGATAGGTATGTCTGTTGATATGTCCATTCCGCTGGTAGCAGCTAATGATGTTCATTACCTTTTCAAAGAGGATGCCGAGGCACATGATATTCTCTTGTGTATTCAAACAAATAAACATGTTGCGGACACAGATAGACTACGGTTTTCGTCAAATGAATTTTACCTTAAAACCTATGAAGAGATGAATGATTTATTCTCTCAATTCCCAAAGGCAATAGAAAATACCATTGGAATAGCCAAAAGATGCAATTTAGAATTGGACTTTGGTCATACCCATCTGCCCCATTACCACACCCCTGAAGATGTTCCCCTGCCCGATTATCTTCGACAATTGTGCATGGAACGGCTTGAAGAGAGGTATCCTGAGGTTACGGAGGAGATATTAAACAGGCTTAACCATGAGATACAAGTCATTACCCAGATGAAATATCCCGGATACTTTTTAATAGTTTGGGATTTGATAAATTATGCCAGACAAAAGGGGATTCCAGTGGGACCAGGCAGGGGATCCGCAGCAGGCAGTATTGTTTCCTATCTTCTGGGTATCACCGATATTGACCCTATCCGTTACAATTTACTCTTTGAAAGGTTTCTAAACCCTGAGCGGGTAAGTATGCCTGATATTGATATTGATTTTTGCTACGAGCGAAGGGATGAGGTAATTGATTATGTTATCTCAAAGTATGGAAAGGAACGGGTTGCTCAAATTATCACCTTTGGGACAATGTTGGCTAAAGGGGTAATTCGTGATGTTGGCCGGGCATTGGATATTCCTTATGGTGAAGTGGATAAAATTGCCAAGCTTATTCCCAATGAACTGCACATCACCTTGCTTGAGTCTATTAAAAAAGTACCTGAATTGGCAAAGATTTATGAAGAGGGTGGTCTAAAACAAAGGCTTATTGATACGGCATTGAAACTCGAAGGGGTGGCAAGACATGCCTCAACCCATGCAGCCGGAGTGGTAATAGCCGAGGATCCATTGACTGAATTTGCCCCATTATACCGTGACCCAAAGAGCGAGAGCATAGTAACCCAGTATGCCAAGGATGCGATTGAATCCATTGGACTTTTGAAGATGGACTTTCTCGGCTTAAAAACCTTAACCACAATTCATAATATGATAATCCTCCTGAAAGAGAAAAGGGGCATAACTATTGATATTTCTACCATTCCCATAGATGATGAAAAAACATTTCAGTTGTTAAGTGAGGGTGAAACCATAGGCGTTTTTCAATTGGAAAGCTCAGGCATGAGAGAGCTTTGCCGAAAACTCCAGCCAGATATGTTTGAGGATGTTATTGCCTTAGTTGCCCTTTATCGACCAGGTCCCTTGAACTCAGGCATGGTTGATGAATTTATCCTGTCAAAGCACGGCAAAAAAATAAAATACCTTCACCCTAAACTAAAACATATTTTAGAAGAAACCTATGGGGTCATGGTTTATCAGGAACAAGTGATGAATATTGCTGTAGTGCTTGGTGGTTTTAGCATGGCTCAGGCAGATGAGCTAAGACGGGCAATGGCAAAAAAGGTTCCAGAAAAGATGGAAAAGATGAATAAACTATTTGTAGAGGGTGCCAGCAATAACGGGCTTTTCCCGGAGATGGCGGCTAAAATATTTGATTTGATGGCTAAGTTTGCTGAATATGGATTCAATAAATCTCATTCTGCTGCTTATGCCCTGATAGCCTATCAAACCGCATATCTTAAGGCACATTTTCCAGTAGAATTTATGGCTGCATTGCTTACCGCTGAACTTGGCAATACAGACAAAATAAGTGCTTATATCGCTGAATGTAAACGAATGGGAATAGCTGTTCTACCACCGGATATCAATCAAAGCGACCTTTCTTTTACTCCGGTGCAAGACAAGATACGGTTTGGGTTAAACGGCATAAAAAATGTAGGTAATATTGCTATCAATTCTATTATAACAGCAAGAAAGATTGAACCATTTAAGTCTATATATGATTTTTGCAAACGGGTGGATTCCCGTGTAGTAAATAAAAGGGTGATTGAAAGCCTGATTAATTGCGGAGGCTTTGATTCCACAGGGGCAAAACGGGCACAATTAGCTCAAGTAATAGATAATGCCATAAAAATAGGCAGCCAAAAGGTTAATAAGGCTATGTCTTTGTTTGAGATGTTTGGGCAGAAGGATGTGGTTGATGAAGTAGAAAGACTGCCGGATATTCCTGAATGGTCTGAAACCGCATTGCTTAAATTAGAAAAAGAGCTGATTGGTATCTATCTTACCAGTCATCCGTTAGCTCAATATGAACAAGAGTTCAAAAAATACACCACCTGCCCTATCTCACAATTAAAGGAACATAAGGATGAGGAGATAGTAGTAATTGGGGGCATGATCTCCCAGCTAAAGAAGATACTCACCAAAAAGAGTGCAAAGCAGATGGCTTTTGTTACCTTAGAGGATATGGCTGATAGTGTAGAGGTTGTATTTCTACCGGATGTTTTTGAGACCGCATCAGACCGGCTTATTTTGGACGAGGTTGTTCTTATCAAGGGTAAATTAGAAATAGGTGAGGATAAGTTTAAGATATTAGCCAAAGAACTAATCGAAGCCTCAAAAGCCATCACCCTTGTTACCGCTGTCCATGTCCGATTAAAGGATGGTTTTGAGGACAATTGCCTCAACTTGCTGAAAGAAACCCTCCTTCAGTTTAAGGGCGTAAAACCTGTGTACATCCATATACCGGAGAAAGAAGGAAATGAAACCATAGTCCTGACAGGCCACGGTTTTCGTGTTACCCCATCTGATGAGTTGGTTAATCGGATTGAGGGCGTAGTGGGTGAGGGTGGGGTGTGGTTTGGATTTAATGGGGGTATTGGCAAATGAAAATAATTGTACTCTTTATTGCTTGCCTGACCCTGAGCTGTTCAAGCCCCAATGTTTGCGGTATTAAATGTCTGGTTGTTGCTGATAATTATATCTGTGCTCATAAGACAGAGCAAGAGTCAAACCTTGGGGGGAAAACGATTTTACGGCTTAAGGGTATTGAGGATACAACTATCTTGAAATTTGATACTAATCATCTTAAGGGCATGACTGTTGAGTCGGCAACCCTTTATCTCCATAAAAAAAAGCATGACTTATTAATGGTAGGGGTTTCAACCATTGCCTCTGATTGGATTGAAGGACATGGAAAGGGCTATGCCCAAAGGCATGAGGCAAGCTGTTTTCAGTATGCTGCTTATAAAAAGACCCCTTGGTCGTATCTGGGAAGTGATTTTACAGATGTTATCTTTGGACAGGGCAACAGCCTTTTTGCCTATGCTCAGCCAAAGCTTGTTAATGGCTGGTATGCTATTCCTATTCAGCCAGATATTGTCCATGCCTTGACCATTGGTGACCAATATGGGCTTGCCATTACCGATGAAAAGGGGCAAATACCTGTGGAAAAATCTGTTGATTCTAAGGAAAGTATCTTTGCCCCGTTTCTTGTGGTTAAGGCAAAAAAGATGGATTCTATTCCTCCATCTCCTGTATCAGCATTAACAGTAATTGCAAAGGATGGAAAGGTTCAATTAACATGGGAACCAACAGGTGATGATGGAATAAATGGGAAGGCATTTGGGTATTCTGTCCGATATAGCTCACTTCCGATTGTCTGGGATTCAGCTTGTCCGGTCAAGCGATGGAAAATACCACGCAAGCCAGAGCAGGGCAAGGAAAATATTGAGCTGATTATTGATGGCTTAGTCCCTTGCCAAAAATATTATTTTGCTGTGCAGGCTTATGATGAGGCAGGTAATAAGGCAGCTATTGCCTATACAAATATTATTATGCCTGAGAAAGAGCCAGAAATGGAGCTTCTGGAGGTTGAATTGCCCCAACCTGAAAGCGTGCCATTTGTTCCTGTCTTTGGTAATGGGGCAGCATCTATCTGGGCGGTGAGCGATCTGGAAAAGGTCAATCCTGTTACCGGGAATCTCCTTGAAGGGGATAATTATACCATGCCGACTGTAGATACTGCCAGACTGAGCAATCCTATCTGGGATGCCGGCCAAAAGGTGGTTACTATTTATGGGGCAAGAAATGAGACGGTTGCCTTTCAAGTTATCGTTGAAGCCACAGAGAAAATGCTTAATAATGTGGTTATACAGGCGGATACCTTAAGTGGGAATATGGGGCTAATCGAGGCTGAGAAAAATATTGAGCTTTTTAAGCTCTGGTATGTGCCTGTGGAAGGGGCATATTACCCTGATGCTTGCTTGCCATTGAAGGGTAAGTTCAATATTCCTGATTCTAATAATAAAATACCTGAGCATAAGAATCAGGCTGTCTGGGTTGATATTTATATCCCAAAGGAAACACCATCCGGGGTGTATGAAGGGGTATTGTCTATCTCAAGTGATGAGATTAAAAAACCTGTTGAGATTGGGATAAATCTTACGGTTTGGGACTTCTGCTTGCCTGATACATCGAGCTTTGTCAATGAACTCAATGCCTATGGCGGCATTTACAAGGGTATGGGGGTAAAACGTGGAAGTCAAGAATATAAAAAGATTGAGCTTGGCTATCATCAATTGGCACGAAAGCATCGAAGTACTTTGAATGTCTTGCCCTATGGATATGAAGGGAATATTTCATCATCTGATTATGTGCCTTTGATACAAAGCAATCGGCAGGTTATTGACTGGACAGATTGGGACAATAGATTTGGATTATACCTTGATGGCTCTGCATTTACAGAGGGTTATGGGTATTATGGGCCGGGGATGAGCATCCCAGTTACCCATTTTTACCTTCCATTTAATGAAAACTGGCCTGTATTGATGATGGATGGCTATGGGGTAAATATTCAGGAAAAAGATTACCCTGCCTGTGTTTACGAACATGCCAATCGTGCTCCGTCTATTGAAAGGGCATTTTCCATGGAGTACAAGGAGTCGTTTGTAGGCATGGTTTCAGAGTATGCCAGACATTTTCAGGAAAAGGGATGGGGTGCGACAAGGTTTCAATTCTACCTGAACAACAAGTATTATGCCAGAGAGAATGGAAAAGGCACGGCATGGTGGCTTCTTGATGAGCCTGCTCACAGGGATGATTTCCTTGCTCTGGCATTCTTTGGTCAATTATTCTGGAAGGGTGTGAATACCGTAGGGGCAGGTAAACCTGCCAATTTTGATTTTCGGGTTGACATCTCAAGGCCGCAATATCAAAGGGAAATGCTTGACGGTCTGGCAAACCTTCAGGATGTCTCTTACAAGGCATTCTTTACGAAGAACAGGCTTTGCATGGAGAGAAAGCAAAGATTTGGTGAAACCTACTGGTTTTATGGGGGTGGTCCACAGATAGAGGAGACAAGTGCCAGCCTTATGGGGCTTTACTATCAGGCATATTTATTGGGTGCAGATGGGGGATTGCCTTATTACACGAGTTTTCGTCATCCAGATTGCTGGTCCAAGGGTGAATATCTGGCTATTGTTTATCCGGGAGCTTTTGGTCCGATAGCTGGATTAAGGCTAAAGGTAGAGCGGCGAGCGGTTCAGGATATTGAATATCTGACCCTCTTAGCTGCAAAAGAAGGTTGGAGCAGGGATAGGGTTAATCAAGCAGTATTAAAGAAGATCCGTCTGAAAGGGGATATATCATCCAAGGGTGCAGATGACCCTGGACAAATAGCCTTTTCTCACTTGAAACCAGATGATTTTAACAGGCTGCGGATTGCTATGGCTAAGACAATGTCATTATGGGAGTAGATTTGAAAAGCGGAAACTCCTCATCCCTCCTCCCAAATATACTCAAGTGGGGCATAAATTGCGATTTTTTTGTGTCATTTCGACCTCAAGGAGAAATCTTTTACTACGAGTTGAAAAATCTCCCGCAAAAACCGCAAAATCACAAATTATACAAAGAAAATTTGGAAATAAATTGGGTGGCTTTTTTGGAGTTAATCAGGTAGGATTTTATACGGTCGCTGTTCCAAGTTTACTTATTTTCATTTATTGGATTATTTTTTTATTGATAGATTAGGGATAATAGAGTATAATGCAAAATGAAGAGATGAGCATTGTTTGACAGGCAAATAAACAGTTGTTGTTCCAATTTATTCCCCTATTTGTTCTTGACAGGTGTCAATTTGTGAAAAAAGAGATTATTTATACTACTCATTTGCAATTGCGTATAAAATTAAGAGATATACCGTATAAACTCCCACAAAAGATATGCGAAGAAGCAGAAGAAAGATACTTTGATTCTAAGACAAATTATTCCGTTGCCGTAGATAATATCTATTACAAGGGGAAAATTCGTGAAATGGTTGTGGTTTATCAAGAAACAATTGATAAGATTGAAATTGTGACGATACATCCATTGAAGATAGATGAAAAATTGAGTAAAATAAAAAATAGAAGGTGGATAAAGAAATGAAAAAAGGAAAATTACTAACTTATGATTCAGAATCCGATGTTCTTTATATTGTAACAAAAAAAGGGGCGGAAGAATCTGTTGTAGAAATATCTCCCGGGATAAATGTAGAACTTAATGAAAGAAGCGAAGTTATTGGGATAGAAATATTGCATGCATCAAAATTGTTTAAGCCAATTGCTAAACCATTATATCAACAAATGCAATATGTAAATGTCTGAATTTTAAGTTTTGTCAAAATTTCACGCAAAGACTACAAAGGGCTAACGAGAATTTGCAAGTCTGGCGAGAAAATTTGATGTGTTGCAATTTTTTTCTTGACATTCAATATGCTTTATGGTATCATGTAATTTATCACTCAAGGATGGAGAAATATATGGATATGATGTGGCTTCCAAATAATCGTGGGGGGGGTAACTTATTGTTATATATATAGTTATGACTATTCTTGTCTACCGCTGGCAGGGGTAGTGTCTCTTGTAGCGGGTGATCATTCCTGCTTTTTCAAATCTTTTGTTTCTGCTGTTTTTTGCCTTCTTGTTAAATCATTCTGCTTGATTCAATCTGTTTCTGCTTTTATTTATCAAATTTTTAAATCATTAGTTTTTATAAGCTGCGTTATTGTCCTTTCTGTCATTTCGACCTCAAGGAGAAATCTTTTACTACAAGTTGAAAGATCTCCCGCAAAAACTGCAAAATCACAAAGCATACAAGGAAAAATTGGGAATAAATCAAATTAGGAGGTTCGACAGGCTGTTACGGAACTAAAAATCAAAGACAACACCCTACCATATATAGTCACTCTTGATGATATTTTTACAATATATCGTATGCCATTTGTGCGAGTTTCCTATTCCGTAACAGCCTGTCAAATTCAAAATTATGAAGAAGATTTTAGGTATTGTTGGAATTTTGGGGATTTTGGGATTGGGAATAATGGTTGGTGGGAAAGCCTGGGCTGCGAATATTTATGTGCCAGGAAGTTATACGACCATTCAAGCGGCAATAAATGCTGCAACTACTGGGGATACAGTCTGGGTGGCAGATGGGACCTGGACAGGAACAGGAAACAAGAATTTAAGCTGGAGTGAGAAGCATATTACTGTTCGCTCTGTAAATGGCTCTGCAACTTGCATTATAGATTGCCAGCTTGATGGCAGGGCTTTTAACTTTGATAACACAGACCAGACACCAGAAGATATAATAGATGGCTTCACCATAATAAATGGTAGTGCTACATCAGGTGGTGCTTTTTATATCACTAATGGCTCACCTACAATAAGAAACTGCACCATAAAATATAACAGGGCTACTGGTGACTGGCGAGAAGGTGGAGGTGCTATCTACTGTGGTAGAGCTTCACCTTCTATTACAAACTGCACAATATCAAATAATACTGCTAATTATGGTGGCGGAATTTACTGCTCTTCTTCCTCACCTGCTATCACAAACTGCATTATATTAAATAATACTGCTGCTAATTATGGTGGCGGAATCTACTGCTATTCTTCCTCACCTTCTATTACAAACTGCACAATATCAGGCAATAGTGGTGTCTTTGATGGTGGTGGAATCTACTACTATGACTGCTATTCCTGTGGAACCATCACCAACTGCATAATAACATGGAATTATGCTGATTGGGGCGGCGGAATTTATTGCTCTCATTCCTCTCCCTCCATCACAAACTGTGTAATTTCAAAAGGTGGTGCTGGTGGTGCTGGTGCTGGAATCTATTGCTATGATTCCTTTCCATCCATCATAAACTGTGTAATTTCAAAATGTATTGCTTGGAAGGGTGGCGGAATTTATTGCTCTCGTTCCTCTCCCTCCATTTGTTTTAGTGACTTCTGGAGCAATACCCCACAGAATTACTATGGTTGTTCTCTTGGTATAGGTTGTATCTCAACTGACCCCCAATTCATTGGAGGAGGGGATTATCACCTTGGCTCTTCCTCCCCTTGCATTGATGCTGGTTCAAACACGGCCCCTGCAATTCCTTCAACAGATGCAGATGGCAATCCAAGGGTAGTAAATGGCATAGTAGATATGGGAGCTTATGAGTATCAGAGGACACCAACCACAGGTTCTCTTACCATCACCTCTACCCCAGCAGGTGCTAATATTTACCTTGATGGAACAAGCACAGGCACGATTACACCGGCGATTTTAACCGGCATTATTTCCGGCACGCACACTGTAACGCTGACCAAAGCCGACTATTACGACTGGACAGGCATGGTAACTGTAATCGCAGAGGCAACCACAGAGGTTACTGCCACTCTGCCCCTGATTACTGGCTCTATCTCTATTACCTCCACACCAACTGGCACCAACATCTTGCTTGATGGAGTAGACATCGGCACGGTTACCCCATCTACATTAACCAGCATTACCCCCGGTGACCACACCATCAAACTGACCAAAGCCGGTTATTACGATTGGTTTGGCACAATAACCATAACAGCAGAGGCAACTACTGATGTTACTGCTACTTTAACGCTGATAGACAAAATATCCCCAACAACCACAGATAACGCACCAACAAGCTGGCAAAATGCCACGGTAACAGTAACCCTTACGGCAACAGATCCCACCCCATCATCAGGTGTAGCCAGAACTTACTACTCTGTGAATCAGGGGACATGGACTGTTGGCACGGTTGTGGTTATTTCATCCGAAGGGACAAACACACTGTCATACTATTCTGTGGACAACGCAGGTAATACCGAGACAACAAAAACTGCCATCGTGAGAATTGATAGGGTATCACCAATAACCACAGATAACGCACCAGCGGGCTGGTATAATAGTGTGATCACTTTAATTGCCACGGACCCTATCTCAGGTGTAGTCCAGACATACTACACCACAGATGGCTCAACCCCAACCATAAACTCTGCCACAGAAACGACCATCAACTTGACTACTGATGGCACATATACCATCAAATACTTCTCAATTGATAATGCAGGCAATGCCGAGGCAGTAAAAACAGCAGTCAATATCGTAATGATAGACAAGACCCCACCTGTTATTACTATCATCCCAGCAAATGGTGCTATCCTTCTTTCTACCCAAACTACTGTTGTAGGCAGTATTACCGACATCTCTCAATCTGCTTATGGAACATTGACTATTAATGGAACTTCAAGTGCGATTGATATTGCTGGAGACTCATTTGTGGCAACTACAACACTTTGTTACGGGAAGAACATTATTGTTGTAATCATCACAGATAAAGCAGGAAATATCAGTTCAAAAACAGTCTTTGTTGAAGTAGTAACCACCAAAGAACCTGTTTTACCTAATCAAACAGGTGAAACAGAGACAGCAGATGGAACAAGGATAGAGACCCTGAAGAATTACCCTGGTACAATGACCATTACTATTAATAATAAACCAAAAGAGGCGAATTTTGCTGTAGCTGATCAGAATCTGCCAAAAGGGATTGATATATCGCAGTTGGCTGAGGCAGTACGGGAATTCAAACTATTTAATGAAGAGGATGCAATAGCCAGCACAACCACCACAGGTAGATTTAGAATCACCATCTCATATCCAGTTACTGTTCCTGATAATAAAGCCATGGATCTTAGAATCTTCTGGATGGATCCATCGGACAATAAATGGAAGTTGGTGGGTGGCACAGTGGATACAATTAATCATACAGTTACAGTAGAGGTGGAACATCTTTCCATCTTCAGAGTTGCCTTCTATACATTTATTGCCTCTGACCTAACCAATATCCATGTCTATCCAAACCCATTCAAGCCCTATGATGGAAATTCAGATACAGGCATTCCTTACGATGGCTCTGTCAATTCAGGCATAATTTTTGATAGCCTAACCGAGGATTGCACACTCAAGATATTTAACCTTGCTGGTGAATTGGTGACAGAGCTTTCAGGAACAGGTAAGGTTCAATGGAATGCAAAGACGAAATCAGGGAAAGAGGTTGCTTCTGGAGTCTATATCTACCTGATAACAGACAAGGTTGGCAATAAGAAGACTGGAAAATTTACTATCATCAGGTAAAAACAGAAGTCAGGGGTTAGAATTTTATAATCTGTAGTAACTACTCAGGTAAAGTAATTCACCATGGAGAACACATAAGTTGATAGGTTTATAGGTTAATGAGTTTATAGGTTAAAGGAACACAGATTCATAAACCTATAAACCCTTCCATTTCCAACCCATCAACTATTCAACTTATCAACTTATCAACTTTTTGTGTCTCCGTGTCTCTGTGGTAAATTCCCCTCGCTGAGTAGTTATAATCTGTAAATAAAAAAGGAGGATAAGATGAAAAGATTAATTTTAGTGGTAAGTATTGTAATGCTGATAGGGAATTCTGCATATGGGAGCGATAATGGTGCAGGGACATCGGTTGCCCCATTCTTGAAATTGGGAGCGTCAGCCAAGTCTGCTGGTATAGGTGGAGTATCTGTTGCAATTTGTGAAGGTGTAGATGGCATTTGGTCTAATCCGGCCTTATTAGCCAATATTGAATTAAGAGAGGTTCTCTTTATGCGTCACCAATGGCTTGAAGAAGTGAATTTTAACTATCTTGCTGCTGTCTTGCCGTTAAAAAATCAAGGCATAGGTGCAAGTATCAATCTTATCAGCACAGGAGACCAGAAGAGAACAACATACTCAAATCCAGATGGTAATGGCAGTTTTAAGACAGGTGGAATGGTTTTGACTGCAGGCTATGGGAGAGAGATAAATAACCAGATTCAAGTTGGAGCGTCTGCAAAGTACATCAACCAGAAATTGGATGACAAAACCGGAACAGGAATAGGTGTAGATATTGGCAGTTTATATCAAACGCAAATTGATGGTCTTGTTGTCGGTGTTGTTGTCCAGAATATTGGTATATCAAAGATAACTTTCATAGAGAAAGAAGAAAAACTTCCCCTGATTATTAAAGCAGGTGCAGGTTATAGAATAAAAAATACTCTTATGGGAATAGATATAAGCAAACCTAATGACAACTCTGTTCAATTCAATCTTGGCGGTCAATATCAGATAACCCCCATTATTGATATAAGGGCTGGCTATGACTCATCTGTTGGGATTACTGCTGGGTTTGGTATTTCTCATCAAAATCTTACCCTTGACGGGTCATACCTTCTAACAGATGAAGTTGGTTCTACTTTCCGTCTTTCTGCCTCAAAAAAGTTTCGATAATATTACATGTCATTCTGGACATTGCCAGCAATTTTCATTTTGACTTTTAGATTCACCGCAGAGACGCAGAGTTCGCAAGAGAAATCGCAGAAAAAAGAAAGGCTAATAATATATTAAAAGCCAATAAGGAATTTACCATTAAGTTCTTGGTTTATAAGGAATCATGCAGCCTGCTTCTCTGCGTTTTTCTCTGCGTCCTCTACATCTCTGCGGTGAATCTGGTTGTTGTCCCAAAGCTCTGAGTATCAACCGTGTGTTCTTTGCGTCTCTGCGGTGAAAAAATGTCATAATTAGAATTGCTGCCCAGATACATCAACCCCGCACGACATGCGGATATTCCCCATCAAAGCATGCTGTACAAAACTCATTATTCTCCTTAGAGGATAATGCAGCAGTTAAAAGCCCCTCAAGACTCAAATAGCCAAGGCTATCTACTCCAATAAAATCTCTTGTTTCTTCAAGGCTATGGGTTGCGGCAATCAATTCTTTTGTGGTTGGTGTGTCTACACCATAGAAACACGGATATTTGATTGGTGGAGAACTTATTCTTAAGTGAACCTCTTTTGCCCCAGCATTCCTGACCATCGAAATTATCTTTTTACAGGTAGTCCCCCGAACGATAGAATCATCCACCAGAATTACCCTTTTATCTGCAACAACCTCTTTTACCGGATTTAACTTTATGGAAACTCCAAATTCCCTGATAGACTGCTTTGGATTGAGAAATGTACGGCCCACATAGTGATTTCTGATTAATCCAAGTTCGTATTTAAGCCCACAGCCCTCTGCATACCCTAATGCTGCCGATACCCCTGAATCCGGAATAGGGATAACTATATCTGCAGAAACAGGGGATTCTATGGCAAGTTGCTGGCCGCTTCGTTTTCTAACCTCATAAACACTTCTACCAAACACCTTGCTGTCTGGCCGAGAGAAGTAGATATATTCAAAAATACACTGCTTATATTTTTTTGGTTGCCTCTCAGGCTTTCGAGAGGTTAGTCCAGAATGATTAATTATAACCATCTCACCAGGCTCTACATCTCTTATGTATTCTGCACCAATAATATCCAAGGCACAACTTTCTGAGGCAAGTACAAAGCTGTCATTTAACCTTCCTATGCACAGCGGTCTGAATCCAAACTCATCTCTTATGCCAATCAATTCCTTGTTTGTCAGAAGGATAAGGGCATAGGCACCCTTGATGGAAGAAATGGCTTGAGTAATCCCTTGCTGCAAACCACAAGAGGCAGCATGGTTCACAATAAGCTGAATAATAACCTCACTATCGGATGTTGTTTGAAAAGCAGCCCCTTGTTTTTCCAACGACTCCCGAAGTGTATCGGCATTTACCAGATTCCCATTATGAGCAGCAGCAAGTTGTCCACCTGCATAGGTAACGCTAATTGGCTGAGCATTCTCTAAGATAGATGTCCCTGTAGTAGAATATCGCACATGCCCAATAGCTGCTGTAGTCGAGCTATCATCAAGCCGGGAATTTAAGAAAACCTCTGAAACAAGTCCCATCCCCTTAAATGTTTTTAGCCTGCCTTCTTGAAGAGAGGTAATCCCGGCACTCTCCTGCCCACGATGCTGAAGGGCAAACAACCCGAGATAGGTTAATCTTGCCGCTGCCAAAGGTTCATGTCCCCATATTCCAAATATTCCGCATTCCTCACGCATAGGTTACACCATCTCTTTGTAATAGTTCAGAGTAACTACTCAGCTACAAATGAATACAGAGATTTTTAGCCACGAATTACACTAATTACACGAATAAGAATTAAATTTTTCTTTTTTCTTTCCCCATTCGTGCCATTCATGGCTAATTTAACAAAGTCAAAATAGTTACCAATGTGCTTAACATAACAATAGCTGAGTAGTTACAGAAATTTAAGCACACCTTCATCGTCAAGGTGCATTCACCCGAAAGCACCGCGACCTTTGACAACAAGGGAAGGTGCGAGAATTCAATGTTTTCCAGATGATTATCAATTTTATGGTTCACGAAACG
>Ga0210016_1002322_pt1 | contig 17343 bp, 14 predicted proteins | sample CryGeyCG2014_300_FD_185454 | JGI IMG/M metagenome (GOLD analysis project Ga0210016, IMG submission 185454) | Groundwater microbial communities from aquifer - Crystal Geyser CG02_land_8/20/14_3.00 (SPAdes) (version 2) | ecosystem: Environmental > Aquatic > Deep subsurface > Groundwater | place... | reverse complement strand
AGAAAAAATCGGGCGCGCGCAAATTAAAAAATGTAGAGAAAACTTTTTTGCGGGGTGGCGAGCGGTAGCGAGCGGCGTAGCCGCGAGGCAATCCTTTCCCAAAACGGCGAAAGTTGCGATTGGTGGACGCTGAGGGGCTCGAACCCCCGACATTTGCGATGTAAACGCAACGCTCTACCAACTGAGCTAAGCGTCCGAAATACGTAAGCCCTCCTTCGCTTAAAGTGCGAGAAGAGTCAAGAAATGCCATATACCAGAACAGGTTCGGTATATGGCCCTGAAGTGATCTTCGATCTACTTCAGGGTGGGCGTGGAAAGAATCGAACTTTCGCTCTGTTCTTTATCAGAGAACTGTTTTACCATTAAACTACGCGCCCAAAAACGATGTCAATAAAAACAGTCTAAATTATAGCAGACGGGGGGCCTGTTCGTAAACAATATATGAGTTTAGCGGCTATCATTCCCTCGAGACTGAATTCTCATGCGCAATCACTTTTTTCAATTTGCTCTCTACTTTTTCTCTCAAAGCTAAGATCTGCCTCCTCGTTTTTGCTATGAGCACTATGACAAGAATATGTACCTTCAACATATCGGGGTTTGCAAAAATCATCCCAGAATGTTTTTTATTACTGTACAGCTCATCGGCAAAAAGGGAACAACACTTTTTGTAGGTAAGACAATGTTTCTTATTCAGGTATATGTCTTCAATAAGAGAGTGATAATTATGGCCGTATTTTTTACCAAGCAAAGCAATGCATAATTCATGAAGGTGAGTTCCTCCTGTTCTTCTTAAGTTTGCCTCCACAACATAAATTTCATTATTGTTGCTTCGAATCAAATCCATATCAAAAACACCCCGATATCCATATTGAGCGAGCCTCCTTCCAAATTTGATGCTGGAATCGAATGTTTTTTTTATGGCTGTGTCTGTCATAAGCTCCGGATAGATGTAGATACCTCTAAACGTTCTTTTATCCTCCGCAAGAATCTGGTCACTTACATATGACTGCGACACTTCTCCTTGTGGATTAATATATACCTCAACACTAGGAGAAATACTCTCAGCCCGTTCATTTGGTGGAATTGCCTTTTCAATAATGATGATAGTTTCATTCCACATTTTATCCCTTAACAGATCCTTCATCTGTTGAGTAAATTTTTCCTTGTCATTGGCAAGCGTTTTATGATCAATGAGCTCTATCCCGATGCCTTGTACTCCTGAGTTGTATTTGATGACGAATGATTCGTTGTCTTGTTTAAACCACCAAGCCGCATCTATTGCCTCCTTTTTATTTTGGGTGATAAAGCCTTCCGGAATTTGCACATGCGGAGGATTGTCTGCATATGAGAGATGCCATAAATGACGAAACCCTCTTTTCGTATTAAAATAATTGAGGATAAATTGCTTTTCTTCCGGAATCGTTTCGGGAGTTTCAAATATGAGGTCTTTTTTTCTTAAAAAATGAATTAGTTTTTGAAACTGCGGTGTTGAGCGATAGGGAATAATTGCGACTCCTGGATTATTTTTGATAATAGTAATCAGCTCTATTTTCAAGGTATGGTCTGTCATACAATCGGTAGAAATTGCGGGAGATGGCTTGAAGGGAGAGATATTGCGTACTTTTTTCCAACCCATCAGATGAAGCATATGAACAAAGTGTGGTCTATGGATAGGAAAAGACGTAATGATGACTTTATTGTCATCGCCATAGAGTAACGCACGATTACTATCGAATGTGTCGAATCGAGTCCAAAAAAGACCTTCTTTTTGAGACTTCATGGCATTATAGCTTTTATAATACCCCTCTAAAATATTTGATATATAAATCGTTTTAATTTGGGTTAACGGTAGCATCTGAACATTATTACTTATTTTTTTTAATTGTCAATATTGACTTCAATACGGCATTCATTTTTTTTGCTAATACTAGAGTGTGTTTTTTGTTTTTTCCTACGAGGATAAAGGAGAGTCCCTTATGATGGAGGGTATTTTCTGACCCAAGAATAAACCCAACTTTAGTTTTTTTATCGTAGAGAAGGGGAGAAACCATTTCAATAAGAGCATTAAACGATATTTTTTTATTCAATTCAATATAATTGCTCAGTATATATCGTGAGGTAAAGAATATTGGTCCGATAAGTTTGCGGATAATGAAATAAGTGTCAGTCCCTCCGTTTGTCCGCGTATTAGATTCATTCGCATACAGTTTTTTTCCATCATACAGATAATCAACATCAAATCTTCCTCGGTATCCAGCTTTTGCATATGTCTTTCCAATATAATGAGTAATTTTATTCATCTCCCTTCTTACATTTTCACTTACCACTTTTCTATGCATTTCAATACCATAAAATTCCCCCTCTTTTGTGACAATCATATTGCAATAGTAAGGGAGCTTTACTTTTCCCAAGGGAGTTATAAATCCTTCGATACTAGGAAATGGTGAATGTTTTTCACGAGTTGTATCGATGAATTCCTCAACGACAATTGGGTTTTTACTCCAATATGACCGAGAAGAGAAAAGAGTCCTCAAATCCGGCATTTTTTGATGATTGACAATCACAATTCCTTCGCCAGAATTTCCCCTATTCGTTTTAATAACAACGGCTTTTTTCTTTTGATACAGTTCCTGTGCTTTTTTTGCCGCTTCCTGAGCTGAATAGCAAATGGAACCTTTCGGCATGAACCGGGCAAAGACTGACCGAAAACCAGCTTTGCTGCCAAAAAAATCAACAGTCCATAGATGTTCCGTCTCCGTATTTTCGGGAAGAAGAACTTTTACCCCCTTTTTAATAAATGTGTCTTTCAACATAAGAAGTTCGGGGGTGGAAACGTATGCTTTCATAACTATCGTGTTATTCCATTTCTTTGCTTCATTTACCAATAAATTCAATAATTTTTTATCGAACATAATATTCTTACAAATAGAGTGTGTTTTATGAATGGGTGAATACGTAGAAATGCTAACTTCAGCCAATGACTCAACGTATTTTTTAAATTGTGAAGAAATAGGAATGGGCGTAATTAAGACACTGGGTGAGACATCTATATTCATGTAGAGATATGAATCAGAAAGAAGATAAGAAGATTGAATTGAAGAATTAAACCTCCATTCATCTTCAATTGAGTTGAATATATAAAGTGACAGGGAAGAGGTGCTCATACAATTAATTCTCAAGAAGTCGTGTCATTTCTTTTTCAATTTGATACGCTCTTCTTTTTGTATTTCCAAAAATAATATAAATAAGCTCTTTTTGTCTGATGATATTTTCGGAACTTATCACCACTCCCTCCTTCATTTTTTTGTTGTACAAAATCGGTTTTAAGATAGTTAGAATATGCTTGAGTGAAGGTCTCTTGATGTAGGAAATATCATATTTACTCCTACTTATAACATAGGAGTCAGAAAGAAAATCGCGCCCAATCAGTTCTAGGGCAATTTTGTATACATCAGTTCCCCCCGTATTGCGCGTATTTGACTCGTTCACGAATACTTGATTATATTTCGTGGCAATCATATCAATATCAAAGTGTCCTCGGTACCCAGCCGCCGCATATCGTTCTGCAATATAGTATCCAGTATCAACTATGCGCGCAGCTAAACGCTCGTTTATCACGTCTTCATGCATATCTATCCCATAAAAAACACCATCCTTCGTGACCATCATTAAACAATAATAGAGCATTTCGATCTTGCCGTTCTTATGTATCTTAAATTCGATATTGGGAAAACTACTTCCATTGTCGAGATTTACGGAAATCAAATCCTCAATAATAATGGGGTACCTATCCCAATAATCATTTTTATTGAATATCGAGTAGATTGCCTTTTCGCATTGTTTATAATCTTTAGGAAGGTCTCCGTTTCTAAAAATAAGAACGCCATTTCCACTACTTCCTTTGTTTGTTTTTATGACAACCCCATTGTCTGTAATATATCTGTTTGCGGCAATACGTGCCGCATCTAGTTTGCCCACACAAATAATGCCCTCCGGCATGATAAAGTCCGGTTCAAGGGCGGTACTTTGTTGAGCAAGCTGCCGAATGCCCGATTTACTACCATAGAAGTTTACGGTCCATGAACAGTCTACTTCGGGTGCTTCAGGTGTTGAGATATTTATTTTTAAATTTTTGATCTTATCTTTAAGGTCGAGAAACTGAGGGGAAGAAGCATAGCTGACTAAAGTTACTTTTTTATATCTTCGTGCTCTTTTTATAAATTGGTTAAATAATGGTTTATCATTGTAAAAATCCTTACACACAAGCCCCGTAATTTTTTTTGGAACGACGATATTAATTTTCTTTGCTCCAACCAAATCTTGAAAATACTTTTTGAACGCAGATGAAATGGATTTTGGGGATACGTACATAAACTCTTCTTCGTCCGCATTCGCAAAAAGGTATGATTCCGCAGAGCTATTGCTATTTTCTATCTCCTTCTTACGCAATTCTTTATCCGATATCGCACTAATGAAAGACCACTCATCCTCAACTATGTTATAGATATATACTACAAGCTCATTGTGGTTTCTTTTAATTTTCGTTTTTCGTTTTTTTTTATAAGCCTGTTGTGAATCTCTCATCGAAGTCTTATTTTGTTGCTCTTTCATTATTTATATAAGACATTATGGGTATTTTTATTTATTTGTCAATAGGATTTATCGTTTCGCACGTAAACCACTCTGAACAATCATGGAAAGAAGATGGGGAAATGGCACGGCATAAAAATTTTTCGCCGTATTTGCAAGAGGGCTATCGCTCTCCGGAGGAGCGAATGCCGGGTTTGGATTTGCATCAATGAAGCGATGGACTCCCTTTGAATCTTTTCTGATATCAAACTTACCATAACCACTCATGCCAAGCGCGTTAAAAGCCTTTTTCGCCAAAAGTTCAAGATTCCCATTTACATATTTATTCATCGATATTCCTGGATTATCGTTAATCCATCGAAATTCAAATGAAGCAATCGTATAGGGGTTTTTCGAGTGAGTGAAGATATCTTCTGACATATATACATGTTTTTTTTCGTTTTCCTCCACGATAAATACCGATATCTCTTTCCCCTTAATATACTCTTCAACAAGTACACCAGATTGAGGGTACTCATTCACTAGAGATTTAATTCGTTTTCTCAAATGAGTTTCATTATCCGAGATACTATCATCACTAAGTCCAACTGAGCCATGAATACTGTTTAATTTTGAAATAAGGGGAAATCGAAGAGATCTTTTCAAAGGAGTTGTATAATCCGTAAATAATTGACCTTTAGGAACCGGAACTCCTTGTTCATCCATGAGCTGTTTAACGAGATATTTATTATAACCCATTGCTATTGAAGCGGTATTGCATCCGGTATAGGGAATAGTAAGAAATTCCAGCACAGCAGGAATAGCTGCGGCTTTACTATCAATCCCGCCAATGGAATCAACAACGTTTATCGCTAAATCCGGTCGAAATGATTTCAACCCTCCGAGTAAACGATTATTCGCAGGAAATACTTTCGTGGCTATTCCAAGTTGAGTAACATAGTAAGCTATTCTTTTTGCATCGCGAAGAGCATACTTTTCAGTTTCATATGCTTGTAGGGTGGGAAAGTACTTTTTTTGTACATCGCTACAGATAACAGCGATCTTTTTAAGGTGGATTTTTTTCTTCATATTCAGATATTATACTCAGAATTATAACCACTTGACTCTATTTTAGGGAAGAGGTAACATAGTTTCACTATGACTCCAAAACTACATATCCGTGAAACCTATACAAACCCTCACTCTTTCCACATATTTTACTCACATAAAGAAAAAAATAATTTTCACCATATTCCGCAGGAGCTCAGACAATCATTGGAGATAAAAGCCAGACAAGAGGAGTTTTCTGGCAAAAAAGACGAATTACTTCACCTTGAACAGGTTACGAAAGAGGGAATACTGCATATAATAGTGGTCGGCCTTGGAGAAAAAACCAAAAGCGATGAAAGAATAACGAGAGATCAAACTATAAAAGCAATCCAATTAGCTCGGAAAGTAAAGGCAAATGAAGTGGGTATCCATATTAAAAACATACTTAAGAAAACACAACATGTAGTTGAAGGAGTACTGCTTGGAGATTATTCCTTTGACACCTTCAAAAGTATAGAGCACAAGAAGAAACATCCCCATATTAGTGATATGTATCTGGTAACTTCTGGGTCTAGTGAGACGGACAATCTTATGAAAAAGGGGATAAACGCAGCTCACGCAAATATACTCACGAGAGATTTAGTCAACATGCCGGGTTCACATGTTTATCCTGAAGTATTGGCCGAACAAGCAAAAAAAATAGAAAAAAAATCCAATGGCATGGTATCGGTACAAATTCTTAATGAAGAGGAATGTAAAAAGCTAGGAATGGGATCATTTCTCTGCGTTGGGCAGGGGAGCGATAAAAAATCAGTATTTATCGTTCTGCATTACAAAGGAAAGGGATTAAAAAAATGTGCATTAGTGGGGAAGTCGGTAACATTTGACACAGGAGGGCTGTCTTTGAAGCCGGGAGATTCTATGATGGATATGAAATTGGATATGGCTGGAGGAGCGACAATATTGGGAATTTTTGAGTACCTTGCAGCTCAACGTCCTGAAATTTTAGCCTTTTCCGATGTGTATGGCGTTTTACCAGCCGCAGAAAATATGCCGTCAGGTAAGGCAATCAGGCCGGGTGACATTGTCACCGCTATGAATGGGAAAACCATTGAAGTCCTCAATACCGACGCTGAAGGAAGATTGGTACTCGCAGATGCCCTTGTTTATTCGGAAGAAGCTCTTAAGGCAGACTATATCATTGATTTTGCAACCCTTACGGGAGCTTGTACGGTGGCGCTTGGGCATGATTTGGCTGGATTGTTTACCAATAATGATCAATTTGAAAATATATATAATGCTTATGCAAAAAAAGCAGGGGATGACTATTGGAGAATGCCCCTTTTTGAAGCATATAGTAAACATATGAAAAGCTCAGTCGCCGATTTAAAAAACATCGGGGGAGGTAGATATGGAGGGGCGATTACCGCCGCCATGTTCCTAAAAGAATTTGTTGCAAGAGCTCAGTGGATGCATATTGATATAGCAGGACCCGCACATCATGAAAAAAGTGGAGCAACGGGATGGGGAGTGTTATCAGTTATATATTTTCTTGAACACCAAAAAAAAATATGAAAACGTCAAAACTCATGCAAACCGATGGTATTATTTACGCTTCTCCTGAAGACATTCTTTCAACAGTGTTGAGCAGACTACCTAGCTCTCATTCGACAGCGTTTATCTTTGATAAAGATAAGAAATATATGGGAGTTATTAATCCCTATTATTCAGTCATCAAATCATCCCATCCATCCAATATCAAAATTGAACACTGCTTATTTCACGCTCCTCATATCAAGATGCAACATACGGCAGGGAAAATCGCGGAAATGATGATTCAGTCAAAAATACATTATTTACCCGTATTTGATGATCAAGAAAAATTTATAGGAATGGTGTCAGCGCGCAATATGCTTCGAACGTATGAACCGCACAGTGTGTTTACTACACGCATAAGCGATATGATAAAAACAAAAAAAAGACCCCTTATTACAGTTCAAGAAGAAGAGACGATAGGCCAAGCCCTCCATTTATTTAAAGTCACAAAGTTATCAAAGTTGGTCGTGATAAACAAGGAGGGAAGGTTAAAGGGTGTATTGAGTTATTATGACCTTATATCATTTCTGATCGCTCCAAAAAAGAAGGAACGAGGCGCATTAAATACGGATAAGTCAACTCTTCAAACAAAGCGTGTAAAACATTTTCTAAAGTCTTATGTACTCACCTTAAGCCCTCATGATTTTGCGCGCGATGCTCTCCACCTCGTTCTAGAAAAGAGAATTGGAAGCATCGTTATTATTGATAAATACAGTAAACCAATCGATATTCTTACTACGAAAGATTTATTGAGCCTCCTTATTCATGAACCGGTTGTCGCAAAAATGGAAATGTCGACACAAAATCTGTCTTTAAAAAGTTCCCTCATTACGAAAGGATTTTTCGAAAGATTGAAAGACAGAATATTGAGAAAAAAGGACATTTCACAAGCAAAATTGTTTGTGAAGGAGGAAAGACAAGGAAATCTATTTAAGGTAGTTCTTTCACTTTTTCCAAAAAAAGGACAACCAAAGGTGGCAACCGAGGAGGGAAGAGATTTAGTAGATGTTTTACAGAAGGTAAAGAATGACCAAAAGTAAGATACTATTTCTACTCATTCTTTTTATTGGGGTATTTCTTCGTTTATATGGAAATAATTGGGACCAGGGATGGCATTTACACCCTGATGAACGGTTTTTAACGATGGTTGGGGATGATGTCAAAATACCATCATCCTTTTCTGAATATTTAAATACCCCCACTTCCTCCTTCAATCCGGGAAACAAAGGTCATGCATTCTACGTGTATGGGACATTGCCATTATTGATTAACAAAGTTTTGGCACAGCAGGTTTACTCCGATACGTATGATCAATTCAATCTTCTCGGCAGAGTTCTTTCTGGGTTGGCTGATTTTTTCGTAATCATTATTCTATACAAATTAATTGAACTCGTTGAAAAAAAACTCAAACTGAACACCTCCATAAAATATCTCTCCTCATTTTTATATGCCATTGCCGTTCTTCCCATTCAACTTTCCCATTTTTTTACGGTGGATACGTTTCTTAATTTATTTGTCTGGGCGAGTTTTTATTTTGCTGTTAAAATTGTTCTTCAGAAAGAAAAAGGAATAGTGTGGAATACTATTTTTTCTGGGTTGTTCTTCGGACTTGCATTAGCGTGTAAAATAAGCGCAATTTATTTCGTTCCGTTGATTGGCATATTCATTTTTTTTGGACTTGTACGTATTTTTTCCCTGGATATTCGTAGGGAACAACGATCGTTGTTCCCTACAGTATTGAATTTTTTCTTCGGAATGACATTGTTCTTGATTTTTTGTTATTTTGCTGTCCGCATCGGTTCCCCTTATTATTTTGAAACCAATAATGTATTTAATCCCCAATTAAACAAATCATTTATCAGTAATATTCAGACACTTAAATCTTTTGAAAATCCCTTAGCGCTTTTTCCACCAGCAATACAATGGCTTTCAAAATCGAATGATTTCCAGATAAGGAATATCATCTTTTTTGGAGTTGGACCGATTTATTTTCTTTTTGCTATATTAGGGGGTATTCTCTTAATGCGAAAAAAGAATGGGGGAATTATGGTAAGTATCAGTTGGATTATATTATTTCTTCTCTATCAGTCGTTTCAGTTTGCCAAAACGATGAGGTATTTGATTATTATTTATCCCTTTCTCGCAATCTCAGCGGCGGTAGGTCTCTGGTTTATTATCCATCAATTAAAACTGCACTCGAATAGATTAATTTATTTATTCATTTCTTCATTTATTTATTTGATTATTATAGTCTGGCCCCTTGCATTCATGTCTATTTATACAAAGGACCATTCTAGGGTTTCGGCATCAAAATGGATATATGAAAAAATATCCTATGGAAGTACCATTCTCACAGAATACTGGGATGACCCGCTCCCCCTGATGGTCAGTGATCCGAGGACGCGTAATTATATGGGGAAAGAAGTCCATATTTTCGATCCTGACTCAAGCGATAAATGGAACATAATCAATGAACAGCTAGCTAGTGCAGACTATTATATTATGTCATCTAACCGCGGGTGGGGAAGTATTGGTGAGGCGTCAGAACGCTATCCCACTACCTCTCTATTCTATAAGAAAATGTTTGAGGGTACCAATGGTTTTATGCTCGCAAAGGAATTTACGTCTTACCCATCGCTTCGATACTTAGGAATCCCCATTGATTTCCCCGATCAATGGGCAGAGGAAGCATTCACGGTCTATGACCATCCGCAGGTATTGATTTTTAAGAAGAATAAGACTCAATAAAACCTGCATTATTTTTTCCTCAATACAAAAAAACATGCCGAGGGATTTTTTTTATCATTCTTGATGATGTTCTCAATTTCAGCTATTTTCCGCTCTGAAACGTGGGAAAATAATTTCCATTTCTTGAACAGGAGATACGTTATAAGCGAGAATACTGATAGGAAGTGATACATTTCAGTTTTCTGAGCGGCATTTTCAAAAAGATAATCAACAGATTCCACGATCTCATACCCAGCCCCCTTAAATAGGCGAATCCATTCCTTTTTCGACAATAAGGAGTCATGGTGTTGCATCCGATTAAACCAATCTATATATATGTTCCCGAATATCTTTCCCCCCAGTAGGTTATTACTCCAGCTTGAGCACATAACGGTGGTTATCAGATAGCCACCTTTCTTGGTTATCCGATACATCTCTTGGACACTTTTTTCGATTTGTGGGACATGCTCAAATACACAGTTGGAAATAATCGTTCCGAATGAATTTACCTTATAGGGGATGGCGATTCCATCATAAATGGTGCATTTTTTATATATGTTTGTTTGCGGGGACTCATTGATTCTGCTTGAAAGCACATCAAGACCTACATCTATGCCTTTTTTATTGAATATGGTGCTTGCAAAAAAACCGTCCCCTGAACCGAAATCTAATAGGGGTTTCTTCATCATTGGTATATGGCTGTAGAAAAGGAATGCTTCTTGGGAGCGGATAAATGAAAAAAAATCGGGACGGTTTTCTAAGTATCTTCGTATGAAATAGCGGTGGGTTCTCATCGGGTTGCGGAAAAATAACAAATAGTATCATGAACGGGGTTTTCCCATGTTTTTAACGTAAAACCTTCTGCTTTTAACCGGCTTTTCAGTTGGATAAAATCCTCCCTCATTTTATTGGTGAAGAAATGCAGCTCTCCCACAATGGTTTTAATTTTTTTCATCGATACATGTTTAGAATTCATGAGTATGGTATATTCTGACCCCTCACAATCCATCTTCAAGAGGTCGCACGATTTTACATGGGTTGGTATGAGTGAGTCCAAAGATGTTATTTTTTTTGGTATCACGGTGATATTCTTCCGTTGAGAAAGGTGAATATTATATCTCAGTAGCTGAAGGCGATTCGCATCATACTCGCATGAAATAACTTTTTCTGCCCGGCCCGAAGAGAGAATCGAAAAGTCCCCAATAGCTCCCCCAATATCTATAACGGTGGGATACTTTTTTTTATTCAATCGATAGCAATCATCAAGGAGTACCTCTTTGAGCGTCCAAATATCCATGAGATTATCGGCATAATAGGCCCCCCTGTTTTTTATGGTAAAGGGAAGGGGATGGAGGAAAAGGAGTAGGGGAATTGCATACCAATTATGAAAACCCATCACAATGGACTTGAGTGAAGAAAGGTAATAGGGTATGGTTGTTTTTTTCATCGGATTATCGCGTCAGGGTATTATAAATAATTTCAAGCGATTTTGTTGGTTTGAATTGCATGCGGGCGTTTTGCACATTCTCAGGATTGACATAGTGGCTCAAATCGTCATGGATTTTTTGGATAGCGTGAGCCAACGCTTCAGGATTTTTAGGCGGCACCAGTAGTCCCATTTGTGTTTTTTTGATGGGAATCCGTATGCCAGGGAGATCTGTTGCAATAACAGCTACTCCCCTACACATCGATTCAGGTTGAACCATTCCATAGGCCTCGGTTTGATTGATGGAAGGCACGACGATCATTTCCAATTGAGATACATGATCCGCCAGTTCTTTGTCAGATGGGTTTGAGATAAAATGATATCTTACTTTTTTTTCTATTAGCAGATTGAGAATGGCCCTTCTATATGATTGTTCTCCTTCAACCTGTGTTGGGCCTATGAAATAAAGAGTCATATTTTTTAACATATGCACAGCTTCTATCAGATACTCAATGCCTTTTTCCGATGAAATCCTCCCAATGAAGCCCACACTGTTGATTATTTTCTTAATAGGGAAGGCATCTTTTGGTAGGACAATGGGGGGGTCAACGAATACACATTTCTTTTTGAAAAATATGCTCCACCACTGTGACAGGATATAATCCTCCTGTGCTATGACCGTCGCACTCGCACACAGATGTATGATGAGGGACGCGAACAAGAAGGGGCCAATGATGAGGTTAAGAAACCCACTCGGAAGAATGACTGAGCAGTGGAAAATAGTGACAATTTTCTTCTTTTGCAAGACTGCACATACGATAAGAGGGAGCACTTCGATATTGGGATAGTTCACTAATACAACATCGTTTTCTTTTATTTTTTCCCAAAATAGTTTTGGTGCATGAAATGATAAAAAACCTTTATAGAGTTGGGTAAAATAGGGAATAGAGATTCGTTTTTCAGAGTTGTATAATCGTGGATAAAAAAAGAGATGACTCACATGCGCCCCCCTTTTTTCGAAATATTTTATAACGTGATCCGCATATTTTGTCATACCGGATATATAGGGAAGAGAATACGTAGAGAAGAATAAAACGTTCATTTCCTGATGATGAATCGTTCAATGGCTTTTAGTAATGTGGGGGCTTTCTTGCTGAACTGTATATGGCGGTCAAGAATATTATAGATCCACACTATCTGCACTTTTGGATTTTTTGAAATGTGTTCCACGATATCGAAATTATCCTCAATGTACATATCAAGGCGGAGTTTATGTATCATCCGCTCCTTGAATTCATGTGGTTGTTCATCATCCGCATTAAAATGTACCCCCTTAAACGTGTCATTCAAATTATTTTTTGTAACCCATGTGAGTACACTCGACCCTAGGAAATTGTATCGAGCGGTAATAAGATATGCTTCAATCTTGCCTTCTTTTACTAAACGGGTAATTTCACTCAAGCCGGATGCATTGAAGATGCTGGATTTATGGACGAATCGCCAGAATATTTTTTCATAATCTGTTTTTGGGTAATAGAACTTAAGCTTTTTCTTATGCAAGAATATTTTCTTTACTATAGATATGAGTGGGCGGATAATGCGGGCGGGATTATACAAAAGTACGCCATCCATATCGAATCCTACACGAAGGGGAGGGGTCTGTTTGTTCATGAGTGATATTGTACTACATGCGAATTCAAGCACCAAATTCAAATTAAATAAACCTCAACATCTATTCCTACAACTTTGAATTTTAATTTGGAATTTGAATTTATAGCTAGTATACTTAACCTCATGCTACCCATTTTTGCTCAACTTGGCTCACTTTATCTCTACACGTACGGTATTTTTTTGATGCTTGGGTTTTTTTGGGCATGCTTTTTTATTTGGAAGCATATTCGTATTTCCAAGTTTGAGGAGGAGATGACTTTTGACATAGCCTTCATGTCTTTTGGAGCAGCGCTCCTTGTTGGGAGATTACTCTATGGACTTCTTCATTTTAATGAATTCGGGCTGAATATTTTAAAATACATTTTGGTGAATGGATATCCCGGTATTTCACCCATTGGAATGGTTATAGGAGGGATAGGCACGATGTATATAGTGTGTCAGCAAAAAAAATTAAAATTCGATGAATTCAGTGATTATATCGTCCCTTCACTATTTATTTTTACTCTTTCGACGGAGCTTGGGGCTTTTATCGCGGGTGTAGAACCGGGGATACTATGGAAATGGTTTCGACACCCCGTTGCATTATATAAAGCACTTGTTCTTGGGGTAGGGGCGCTTATTTCAATACGGATGTTTTATAATGTAAGAAAGGAAAAAATTGAGAAAGGAGCTCTTTTATTCTTCTTTTTTGGGTTGTATTCACTGACATACGTAGTATTTCACTATCTTAAGGATAAGCGCGCTCTACTCACCGAAAGCCCACTTGAATTTTGGTTGTTTTCTATTTTGCTCTTGACATCTTGTTTTTATTTTGTGTATTATTTCAGAGTTTTAATGATTTCAAGTATAAGGAACTTTATTAATTTGAAAACTAATTATGTCAAACAAATTGTCAAAAACATTTCTCGCAAGACAAAAAAACATTCTGGAGGAGGAACAGAAAAAGTTATTACTCCAGATAGAAGTTCTTAAAACAGAAGATCCTTTTTCGGACCCAGGGCACGCTTCCGACAATGCTGCGGTAGACACTGATGTTCGTGAACAAGTTGGCCATGACACTGTAGAGGCTGAAATAAAAGATGCAACGAAACGATTGGGAGATCTCAAACTAGCAAGCGAACTTATGAAAAAGGGGAGATATGGCGTTTGTGAGCGATGTAATAAGGATATCCCTCAAGCACGTCTGGAACTTGTACCAGAGGCTCGTTTTTGTATTGAATGTAAAAAAGCTCTCAGTAAGTAACGTCATCAAACCCCTTGCATTTTTCTTCCTCCCCCTGTTGTAGTTTTACTATTAATACTTACATTTCATTTAGTATGAAGGAAAAACATGTCGGGTCAAACGAAACAGATATAACGGGGGTGTTGGTGGTAGTGTTTGTATTAATGATAGGTATTCTTATCGCAAAGGTGGCAGGAGACTTTACGACAAGGTCAACTTCGACATCTACAAGGGCGAGTGAAGCCGGAACGATAATAGCTGAATCAACAAAGTGTGATGCTGACGGAACACAAACTTGGTGGGGACAAAAACTTATATGTGGGGTTGAGAAAATAAACGGGAAATGTCCCGCTACCAATCCAGTTACTGATCGGACACATTGGTTTGCAAAATTAGTATGTCACACGACTAGTTCAATGGACATATACTTTAATACGACTGTTGAAAGGACGGGCAAATCTCCGGGAAAGGACGTAAAACGAGGAAATCAATATTGTATTGATAATACAGGAAATAATAGTAACGCAAAGTGTCTTGTAAAGAAATTTACGAACAGTCTTGACTGGGATCTCAATAGTAAGAAATGGAGAAACAGTGCTTATTCAGGCTATATTAAATATGTATCTAAACCATGGGGCATTGGTGTAAGCTGCCCAGTATTAGTAAAAGCATATATTTAATACTGGTGGTACTACTGTAGAAACGGGAAGTTGCTACATTCCTGGACCATGAAAATACAACATGTCTTCTATTTTCCGGTATACTAAACCTATATGGGTGAATTGCCTGCATCGCTTTTTTTCAACGCGACCATGTTTCTTCTTGTCCCTCTTTTTGTTGCTGTAGTTTTTAAGAAGAATAAAGTTTCTCCCATTGTGGGTTATATGCTTGGCGGAATTATTCTCTCCAACTTTTTTGGAAAATTCACCAATCATGAGGTAATAGACAGCTTTGCCTATTTTGGCATTCTTCTCCTTTTGTTTACCGTTGGTCTGGAAACTCAGTTTGATCGGATGTTGTCGTTAAAAAAATATATTGTGTATGGTGGATTACTCCAAATAACGGTGTCCGCTGTATTTGTTAGCGTGATCAGCGCATTTTTTGGGTTTAATTTCATCCAATCGCTGTTGATAGGTATTGCTCTTTCTTCATCATCTACCACGGTTGTTGCAAAAATAATTCAGGACAAAGGGGAGGAGGGGTCTTTTGTAGGAGAGTTGGCTATAGGCATTCTCATGTTCCAGGATCTTGCGTTTATTCCATTCATGGTACTATTTAACTCACTTACTGTAGAACATCAAGCACCGATGCAAATAATCATCAAGATAGTGGGGGATATGGTTTTTGCCAGTCTCATCTTAGCCTTTGCTTACTATATGGGGAAAAGAATTGCTCCTTATCTCTTTAATAGATTTGCACTTCTTTCAAGGGAACTCCTTAATTTGTTAATCATCCTCTCCATCTTTCTGGTTGCCTATCTTTCGACCCTCTTTCATATTTCCCCCTTTATCAGTATCTTTGTTGCAGGTATCATTGTTTCCCAAACAGCCGAGCATTATCATATTTTCTCTCAAATGAGACCTTTCCGAGACATACTTTCCGTCATATTCTTCATCTATATAGGGATGAATGTTGATTTAGGAGTCCTTTTTCCCTCATTAGCGCCCATGTTGCTTTTTGTAACTATCGTGATGGTGGGGAAGGCTCTTATAGTTTTTTTTATCTTTACCTCATTTAAATTTCATTCGAAACTTTCGACCTATCTGTCTCTTTATCTATTCCAAATTGACGAAGATGCATTTATCCTCGTGTCTGTTGCTTATGCCAATAAACTTTTTACTCAGGAGCAGTACATGTTTGTGATTTCCTCAGTTCTTATCAGTTTGCTTTTTACTCCAATGCTTATTGCAAAAAAAGAAAAAATATATAAAAGATTTTGGCACCTTGTTTCGCGATTCCTTCCCTTTGTTCACACCTACGTTACTAAAAGGATAGATAGAGATAAGTCGACCATTGATTCACTGGACATAAAAAATCACATTATTTTATGTGGGTATGGACGAATTGGCTCACATGTTGGACGAGCGCTTCTTCTTGCTGAAATACCATTTGTTGCTATAGATTACAACTTTCAGACAGTTGAAAAAGCTAAGAAACTAGGGGTCAATATCATCTATGGTGATCCAACAGATAGTGACATGCTCGACTACGCTGAGTGTGAAAGCGCAACGGCAATTGTCCTGGCTTTGCCAGACAGGTTTGCCCAAGAAAACATCGTCATGAATGCGAAGAAGCTCAATCCGACAATTGTCATTATAAGTCGAGTACATAGGACGCTTGATCATAAGCGAATGAAAGATTTGGGGGTACGTGTTGTTATTCAACCTGAGTTTGAAGCATCATTATCGATTATTAGGAAGTTAATGATGTTAAAACACGTAAGCAAAGATGACATAATCAAACATATTGCATATTTCAAAAGAGAGCATGAAGGCTTATGAATACTATCCATCATAAAACCGCTTTGCAGTTAGGAGTTGCGATGTGTGTATTCGTGTTCGGGGTTATTATGTTGCGACAGCTAGTTGAGTCCGCTTTTTTCATCAAAGAAGACAGAGTAAATATCCTCTTGTATTCTTCTCAGGCAATATATTTTTCGTTCGAAAAGGGAGGGGAAGTGCATTATGTCACTACATTTAACGCCGATAGTAGAACCGCAGTACCTGGTGGATATGGGATATATCGAATGGGAGCACTTGGAAAACTCATTCTGCTAGAAAAAAATCCAGAGCTACTAAAACGAACGTTTTCACGTATCACAGGTTCCATGATTGACTTTTATTTTTATCCAAAAACTGAAGAAATATATTATGGGGATAAAGAAAATATAAGAATTCCCTCATTTCGTGAAGTATTTTTTCTGTCATCCAATGCAAATATATTCGATAGGATTTATATATATATGCAATTTATCGGCAAGCACAATACTGATTTCGAAGAAATTCGTATAAAAAAAATTCAAACGGGTGATTCAATTCTCTTGTCTGATATGACATTTGCACGGCAGTATTTAGGATATTTT
>Ga0210016_1002318_pt1 | contig 17361 bp, 14 predicted proteins | sample CryGeyCG2014_300_FD_185454 | JGI IMG/M metagenome (GOLD analysis project Ga0210016, IMG submission 185454) | Groundwater microbial communities from aquifer - Crystal Geyser CG02_land_8/20/14_3.00 (SPAdes) (version 2) | ecosystem: Environmental > Aquatic > Deep subsurface > Groundwater | place... | reverse complement strand
ATCAAAAAGGCCTATCAGTAAGTAAAATTTTTCCTAAAGGCACAATTGTTATAACAATTGCAGCAAATATCGGTTACTCTGCAATACTTGATTTTAATAGCGCCTTTCCTGATAGTTTGATTGGTATTACACCTGATAAGGAATTGGATAGCGAATTTTTAAACTATTATCTCACAAGTCAGCAAAAAAAAATGGATGAAATCGCCGCTCGTGGAACTCAGAAAAATATAAATATTGAATTTTTGAAACCTTGGCCAGTTCCGATGCCCTCAATAAATAAGCAATGCGAAATTGTTAACATTCTTCAAACCATTGACCAAAAAATTGAAATTGAGCAAAAGAAGAAGGCGCTTTATGAAGAATTATTCAAAACGATGCTTAATAATATAATGGGTCAGAAAATTGATATGGAGAAAATAAAAGTATGAAAAATGTATCTTTTACCGAAAGAAAAACGGTTCAAAACCCGATTTTAAAATACGCAATCGCAAAGGGTTGGCAATATGTTAATCCTGATGAGGCGGTGGAGATGCGTGACGGCGAAAATGGGATATTTTTTCGTGAATTGTTTTTGCAGAAACTAAAAGAATTTAACCCTTTATTTTCTGAAGATGAAATTGCTGATGTTTTTCGCGAACTTGCAGAACGAGTGCGGTATGATATTTCCGGCAATCAGAAAGTTTTAAATTATCTGCGCGGCCAGGTACCGGTTTATTGCAAGAAAAAAAGCCAGGAATTAAATTTTAAGCTAATTGATTTTGAAAATATTGAAAATAACACTTTTCAGGTTACTGATGAATTAAGTTTTACTAATGGCAAGGTTTGGGACAGATTTGATTTGGTTTTTTACATTAATGGTTTGCCGATTGCGGTTTTGGAAGCGAAAAATCCGGAAAAAGAAGAAGGTTTAGCTGAAGCATTTGATCAGATTAAAAGATATCACGAAGAAGTCCCGAACTTTTTGGCTTATACGCCATTTTTTATCATTTCCAATTTTCATGAATTTAGTTATGGCAGCACTTGGTGTCCGGAAGAAAGATATATCTACCATTGGCGAGAAGGCGAAAGTTTTGAAGAAATTATCAATTCTTTTTTGGATAAAAGGCAGGTTTTATCAATTTTAGAGGACTATATTTTATTCTGGGAAGAAAACGAGCAACAAAAAAAGATTATTTTGGGTTCTCATCAGATTAGAGCGGTGGAAAAAATTGTCGCCCGCGTTGCCGATGGCAAAAAGAAGCACGGGCTGATTTGGCATACCCAGGGATCGGGAAAAAGTTTAACGATGATTGTGGCTGCTCATAAATTGCGGAAATTGGCTTTATTAAAAAATCCTACCTTGATAATTGTAGTTGATCGGATAGAATTAGAAGAACAAATGGGCCGAAATTTGAAAAATTATGGCTTTCCGGCCGTGGAAGTTGCCGCCTCAGTAAGTCATTTGGAAGAATTGCTTAAATCTGATTATCGAGGATTGATAGTAACTATAATTCACAAGTTTAAAAGGATGCCGGAGCGGGTTTGCGAGAGAGAAAATGTAATCATTTTTGTTGATGAAGCTCACCGGACACAAGAAGGGGAATTCGGGGTTTATTTGCGGGCGGCCTTGCCAAACGCTTTTTATTTCGGTTTTACCGGCACGCCGATTGATAGAACAAATATCGGCAAAGGGACATTTATTACTTTTGGTAAAGATGATGCCCCATCAGGTTATTTAGACAAATATTCAATTTTAGATTCTTTGAAAGACGGGACAACAGTGCAGATTAATTATACTTTGGCACCAAACGAATTATTGGTTCCGTCAGAAATTATTGAAAAAGAATTTTTCAAGATGGTTGAAGAAGAGGCAATTACCAATGTTGAAGATTTAGACAAAAAGGTGTTGGAAAAAGCAGTTAGACTGCGAACTATTTTAAAAAGTAAAGACAGGATAGCCAAGGTTGCCCGATTTGTCGCTAAGCATTTTAGGGAAAATGTAGAGTCGATGGGATTTAAGGCGTTTTTGGTCGGAGTTGATCGGGAAGCCTGTGCTTTACTGAAGACGGAGATTGATAAATTTCTGCCCCAAAATTATTCAGAAGTAATTTATACCCATGATTTTAAAGATAATGAATTTATGCGCTCTTTCCATAAAGAAGAAAATGAAGAGCGAGAAATTAAAAAGAAATTTTTAAAGCCAGAACAATTGCCAAAAATTTTAATTGTCACAAGCAAGCTTTTGACCGGTTTTGACGCGCCCATTTTATATGCGATGTATTTAGACAAGCCAATGAGCGATCATACCTTGCTTCAGGCGATTGCCAGGGTGAATCGGCCTCTAGCTGAAAGATCGTCTAACAATCCCAAGACGGCCGGTTTGATTGTTGATTTTATCGGATTATTTGACAAGATGCAAAAAGCCTTAAAATTTGATTCAGCGAGTATTGAGGATGTGATGGTTAATCTCGAAAAAATTAAGAAGGAATTTGCTGAATTGATGGAAAAAGGCAAAAAATATCTGGAAATAATCGGAGAAAAAATTGATGATAAAGCAGTCGAACGAGTGATTGAGTATTTTGGCGATAAATCCAAAAGACGAGAATATTTAAAATTTTATCGTCAGCTTGAGCAGAAATTTGAAATTATTTCACCCGATGTATTTTTAAGACCCTATTTAGAAAAATATTATTTGTTTGCCGGAATCTTTCGGGTTATTAAAGCAAATTTTCGGTCCGAATGGCAGATAATTTTAGAAAAGTTACGAAAAAAAACAGAAAAACTGGTTAAGGAAATATCGAAAACAAAGGGATTAGTTGAGACTTTGCCGGTATATCCGATAAATGAAAGAGCAATTGCTTTGATTCACGCCGATTCATCCCCTGAAACAGTTAAGATTATCAAAATTCATAAAAGCATCGCTGATTTAATTGATACCGAGGGTGTCAATCAACCATTTTTATTTTCTTTACGGGAAAAACTGGAAAAAATAATTGAAGATTTTGAATCGAAACAATGTTCAACAAAAGAGGCGTTGGCTCGGTTGGAAAGTTTAATTGGTGAAATAAATTCTGCTCGCAATGAAAAGAAAAAACTTGGTTTAAATGAAAAACAATTTGGCTATTATTGGATTCTAAAGGAAGATGGGTTAAAAGAAAAAGAAGACAGCAAAGAAATTGCCGAAAAGATTTTTGATCTTACCAAAGAACATAGCAATTGGATGTATAATAATTTAGAAAATCGGGCTTTGAAACGAAAGTTAATTGCTTTTCTTCTGCCGCGGGTTCAAAAATCTAATCAAAGTTTAAAGTACATGAATAAAATTTTGGAGATGGAGAGAATGGCGAAAAGATAAGGAGCAGAGATCTAAGGAATCCAGGGGACGCTCCCAAGGTGAAGCAAGATATGTGATAAGGAAGAAATAAAAATCATCTCTATCACACCCTACTTCGCTAAGGCTACGCGGGACAGGCTGATTTTTGACACGGACAGGACACTGATATTACCTAATAGATTAGCTTCCCACTGCCATACTGCGAAGTATAGAAGTGGAAAAATGAACCTTTACGACGAGTTAAGCCGAAGCTAAATTCGGAAAAATCAACCCCACCACCGATTATACAATACTTATTAGATTAGCAACCTGTCTCGCCAATAGGCGGATAAAGTAATAATGTTATAGTTAAAATATCACTGTTGTGTAATTGTCATGCTGAACTTGATTCAGCATCCAGAAACTATTGTATGGATTCCGTATCAAGTACGGAATGACAAATTAAAGGGAATTACGCAACACTGGTAGTTAAAATAGATTTTATATCTGTTTTTTTTGATACAATTAGAACATGAAGATTGAAATTGATCAGAGTGGGAAAATTGAAAATACAAGCAGACTAACTATTCTGGCATATTCTAATAAAACAAGTAAATCAATTTTAATTACTGCAAAAGATAAAAAAACGATTCAATCACTTTTCAGGAGAATAAATCAACCGAAAATCTTTATTTACAAACTCTTCTCCGTGGCGATTTTTGCCCTAATTAAAAATGATTTAGAGAAGATCGATCAAGTCATTATTGATAGAGAATACGTCGGTTATGAGAATCTAATAAAGAAATTAATATCTGAAACCGCCGAAAGGAATAATAAAAAGATAGAGAAAGAAAATATCCACTTCCATTCGATCGGCAAAAAATCAAAAGTACACAAAATTGCTTTGGCGGCTTTTAAAACAAAAAGAGCGGATATGAGATTGACAAGTAAAGAATTTTTCAAGATTGGGCTTGTAAAATAAAAAAATCGGGGATTGCTTAAAGCTGGCCTTGCGAATTTTCATCCCGCCAAACAATTGGCAACCCACCCGATCTTTAATTAAAGGATAGCAGAAGTGTCAGACAGTTGTCAAGGGGGTGGCGGAGTTAGAAATGTATCAAAAATAAAAATTATCGAGAAGCTTAATGCCGTGCAGGAATATCCTCCTTCGCTATAGCTACGGCGGACAGGCAAAAAATCCCTCCTCCGCCAAAAAGAACTTCTGCAAGAATTATTCGATTCGGTTTTGTATAAAGTATGAAAAGAGCTGTAGGAATAATTATTAAAGACAATAAGATTTTGCTTATCTGGCGAATTAAAAATGGCCAGGAATATTTTGTTTTTCCGGGCGGAAGTGTTGAAGAGGGTGAGAGTATTAGAAATGCAGTTATCCGCGAGATGAAAGAAGAACTTAGTATAGATATTATAATTGATAGATTGCTGTTCAAAATATCTGTGCCGAAAAATAAACACGATTCAGGCAGAATCAGCTATTTTTATTTAATTAAAACATACAAAGGTGTGCCAAAACTTGGCGGACCAGAAAAAGAACGAATGAATGATGACAATCAATATTATCCCGAGTGGAAAAATCTGGAATTGATAAAAACACTCGAGAATCTTTATCCAGAAGAAGCAAAAAATAAAGTTGTAAAAATGATTAAGAAATAAGCAAAACTTGTTACGCCTTGAATGTTAACTATTATATCTTGTAATAAAAATCATCCACCTGCGTTTTAATTAGTCGCGGTGGACAAAACGGAGTAGCACAGTGAAAAGCTATAGGATAATTGTGAAAGATTAGCTTACTACTACCATACTACGTAGTTAAGTAGTATAATAAAAACAAATGCCACAAAAAGGAATTGATCTAAAATCAAAAAAGCTGCTGCGGGATATGGTGGGTAGATTGAAACCGGCTATTTTTTATTCCTTTCTGGAATCAATAATGTCTTCGGCGGAGATAAAGGACATTTCGCGCCGCTTGATGGCGGCCAAGCTTCTGAAGGAAAAATCAACCTATGAGGAAATCATCGAGATAATGGGAATGTCTGAAAGCACTGTCAACAAAATCCATTTCAAAACCAAAGGCAGTCCCACCATCAACAAGCTCCTTAATAAGAAGAATTAGGCTTACTACCATACTACGTAGTATAGTAGTAATATATAGAATCTCATCCAGATATGTTAAAATGATTAATAATTATAGGACTTAGGCAAAAATTTTGTTGATCAAACTTGTCGAGAATTAACTTCTCGATTCGCTAGGCTCACTCGAAGTATAAAATGCCTATGTAATATCATTATGGACAGAATTTTGATGAAATAATTCTATGAAACATCAATTGACTGAAAAAGATTTAGAACAGATTTTTATTAATAGCCGAGTTAAGAAGAAAAATCCACTAGTTATGTTCTTAAAATTTTTTCTTCTTTTTGTTTTATTTTTCCTGATCATTCTTGGGGTTCTGAATTTCTCTGCTTACAAACAAAAAATCACCTACTGGTATCAGGATGAATTTTTTCCGGAAAAGCAGGGTGAGTTATCGAAGGCAGTGCTCTCTAGCGGCAACGAGACTACGACAAAAGACACAATTCCCAATATTTCTGATAATTCGCTTTATATAGAAAGTATCAATGTAAAAACGCCAATTACTTTCCGCGTGCCAAACGACGCGACAGAGGTCAGCGAAAATCTTAAAAAAGGTCTAATCCAGATTGAAGGTACAAGTTTACCCGGAGAGAAAGGCAATGTCTTCATTACCGGCCATTCCTCAAACTATCCTTGGATTAGAAGCGATTATAATTCGGTTTTTGCTCTTTTAGATAAACTGGTTATTGGTGATCTGATTCTAATTAAATTCCAAAACACCAATTATATTTATCAAATTCGCGATAAATTTATCACTCCTCCAACAAATATTTCAGTTCTGAATGCTGATGACGATAGATCAACACTGACGCTTATGACTTGTACGCCGATTGGTACTAACCTCAGAAGGCTAATAATTCGAGCGGAACAAATCGTGCCAGATCCAACAACAGCAAGGCCCAGTAGTGCGAAAACGCAAAATTTAAATCTTCCAGAGGGAGTACATTAATTAACTCAAAACTTAAAGTTCAAAATTCAAAACTAAAGAATTGAACTATTAATAGTTCGAGCACGAAGTGCTCCCCACAGTTTTGACCTTTGAGTTTTGACTTTTAACTTTTATTTAATTTATATCCGCTTTCTTATAATCACTGCCGTCTTTATAAAGTAACGACGAACCATCCCAGCTAAATAAGAATTTTGTCGGGGCATCAGAGGTCAATTTCACTAAAAGATTATCATTAGTCCCATTTTTCTCGATGATTCTAATTTCATCACCTTGCTGAAAAGCGACATACTCCATTCCTGGATACCAGATAACTCCCGAAATCGGTTCTGAGAGTCTCGTAACAAGCGTATCGCCAATCCAGATTTCATAACTGCTGGCAGTTAAGTCGCCTTGAGGGTTCTTCACCAAGGTGTCATAAGGAGCATCAATTGAGGATATTGAATCTTTATTAGTTAGGAGCTGGATTTCGGGCTTCTGCCTGAATAAAACGATATTTTTACAAGAATAGACTCGATCGGCTTCGACTTTTATGTCTTGATACCAAGGCCAGTAGCCGTCTTTTATAATTTTTGTCTCATAATAACCCGAGAATAAGGCAATATCGAAAGGTGAAGATCTTTGTCTGCTTTTGTCGTTGATAAAAACTTCGGCATCTTTTGGCCAATAGGTGAGATAGATGATACCTGTGTGTTTGATGGTCATATTTTGCCAATTGACCTTATAGCCAAAACCCCAGAAAATTAGATATAATGAAACAGCGATAATCATAATACTGACAAATCCTTGCCCGATAATAATTTCTTTTAGACGTTTTTCTCGCGGTTTGTTACGGTATTCTCTCATGTTTTTAGTATAGCCCAACTTGCAAAAATTGTAAATTCAGGGTACAATAACAACTACACGGATCTTATACACAGAATTAACACTGCAAAAAACAATCTTGAAGCAAAAACCGCCACACCTGCCTGCCGTCAGGCAGGGATCTATTGTCACAGATATTCACTGATGAATTAGAAAATCTGTGGTGATCTGTGAACTGAGATCAGTGAGAGTTTGTTTTCATTATTAAAAACTATGGCAAAATTTAAAATTCGAGGTAAAAAACAACTCTCCGGCGAGTTTATAGTCTCAGGGGCCAAAAATGCGGCGCTTAAAATGCTGCCTGCTTGTGTTATGATTCCGGGAAAAACTACAATCCATAATGTGCCAAAAATTGTTGATATTTCGAAAATGATTGAGATCATTAAAAGTCTCGGCGCTAAGGTTGAATATCTGGACCACTCTGTGATAATCGATTCTACTGGTGTTAACTCTTTCACTCCCGATGAAAATTATGTCAAAAAACTGCGAGGCTCAGTTGTAATTATGGGCCCCCTGCTTTCATTGTTTGGTAAAGTAACGTTTTCTGAACCTGGAGGTTGTTTGATTGGTGTCCGTCCAATTGATACTCATCTTGCAGCTTTTCGCTCGCTTGACATTAAAGTAAAAATTGATAAAGACAATGGAAAATACTATCTTAGTGCTTCTGGCTCCTATCGCCGCGGCGACAAAACTGTTGTCCTTGAAGAGATGAGCGTGACTGCGACAGAAAATGTCATCATGGCTTCGGTGTTGCGACCTGGCAAGACAAGAATTGAAATAGCTGCTTGCGAACCGGAAATTGTTGACCTTGCTAATTTTCTGAATAAAGCCGGCGCAAAAATCTCTGGTGCTGGCACAAATACAATTACAATCTCTGGTGTAAAATCTCTGAAGCCTGTAGAATATACTATTATGCCTGATCGAATCGAAGCAGGTACAATTGCCATTGCTGCTGCAGTTACTGGCGGACAGGTCACAATCAAAAATATCATTCCATCACACTTGTCACTGGTATTAAATAAATTCAAAGCTACTCATCTTGACTATCAGTTGAAAATGCACAACAAATTCTACGGCGATCTGATTATTAATCAAAAACGCCAGCTGGTCGCCACTAATACTGATACCCGACCTTATCCTGGTTTTCCAACTGATTTACAGTCACAATATACGGTTTTAATGACACAGGCTAAAGGTCGGAGCCGAATTTTTGAAACCTTATTTTCTGCTCGCTTCGATTACGTAAAATGGCTTGTTGAAATGGGAGCAAAAATTGATATCGAAAGTCCTCACCTAATTGATATTACTGGGCCAATTAATTTGAAAGGTGATGAGATTGATGCTTCCGATATTCGAGGCGGCGCGGCGTTAGTGATTGCGGCACTAGCGGCAAAAGGAGAAACGATTGTTGACAATATTGAATATATTGATAGGGGATATGAAAATATCGATCTAAGGCTTAAAAAATTGGGGGCGGAGATTGAAAGGATAAGTTAATGGCCAAGCGCATCGCAATCGACCTCGGAACTACTAACGTCCTGGTATATCTGCCCAAAAAAGGCATTGTTACTAATGAGCCTTCGGTTGTTGCTCTACAGGTCGAGGACAACCAAATTGTTGCTATCGGCCATGAAGCAAAAAAAATGATCGGCCGAACGCCCGAGAGCATTGTCGCCGCTCATCCTCTAAAAGACGGGGTCATCGCTAATTACAATATCTCTGAAACAATGCTTAGACATTTCATTAATAAGGTCAGTGGCCGGATACGCTTTACTCGGCCTGAGGTGATGATTGCTGTGCCTGTCGGAATTACCTCAACTGAACGGAGAGCAGTAGTTGATGCAGCTTTAGCTGCTGGTGCAAAACAAGCTTATCTAATCAAGGAACCGATCGCTGCTGCCTTGGGTGCTGGCATTCCAATCGCCACTCCTTCCGGAAATATGATTATTGATATTGGCGGCGGGACTACCGAGGTCGCTGTCATTGCTCTAGGTGATGTTGTTGCTGCTAATTCTGTTCGTGTCGGTGGTAACAAAATTGATATTGCCATCGCCAACTATATTAGAAAGAAATACAATTTGATTATCGGCGAGCAGTCAGCTGAAGAGGTTAAAAAACGCATTGGCAATGTGGTCGAACCGAAAAAAGAAGCTAGAATGGAAGTTTCTGGTTCAAATGCTATAACTGGTTTGCCAGAGAGCATTATTGTTACCTCCGAAGATATTGTTAAGGCAACTAAGCCACCACTTCTGGAAATTATTAACGCTGTGAAAAGTGTCCTGCAGCAAACACCGCCCGAGCTTGCTTCTGATGTCATGGACAAAGGTATTATTATTACCGGTGGGGGAGCACTGCTGCGAAACATTGACACACTCTTAACTAAAGTTACTGGTGTGCCATGTCAGTGCGCTGATGATCCGCTCACTTGTGTTGCTAAGGGTGCCGGTATTGCTGTTGAGCATCTGGATGCTTACAAAAAATCGGTCTTGTGGGCGCGTGAATGACAATAAACGGAAGTAACCACACAGATAATTACACAGATAAAACACAGATAGATCAAATCTGTGCCGATCTGTATGAAAGATCAGTCTAGTGACTACAATTAAATGACTTTATTATGTTAATTGGAATCGATGCTTCAGCAGGTTGGATAAAAACCAAGACTGGCGCTGAAAACTACGCTAAAAATTTAATACTTGCTCTGGCGAAAATTGATCGAAAGAATCAATATATTCTCTATTCTCCCGGCCCGCTTGACGCTGACTTTGGCAATCTGCCAACAAATTTTAAGATCAAAATTCTTAAGTATATAAAATTTTGGACTCATACAAAGTTAGCCTGGGAGATGTTTAGAAATCCCCCGGATATTTTATTTTCTCCATCGCACGTTTTACCACCACTCTCTCCTAAAAAGAGTGTAATAACTGTTCACGATTTCGCCTGGAAATATTTTCCCGAAGCTTACTCAAAAACTAGTCTCTGGCTGCAGAAAGTTGCAGTTGAGAGAGCGAAACGAAAAAAGGCCCAAATAATTGTTTATACCCAATCAACGTTGCGGGACTTGAAAAAATTTTATAAGATCTCTAATTCTAAAATCTCTTTTGTTCCTATGGGTTTTGATCGCATGCATTATCAAAAGATTAAGGCCTGCCTGCCGGCAGGCATGGCCTGCTCTGCCGAAATCGCTGGTCCGTATATACTATCCGTCGGGCGATTGGAAAAAAGAAAAAACACTGCCGGTATTATCAAATCGTACCTACTTTTGCGCCAGGAGAGAAAAATTAAGGACAAGCTAGTTTTGGTCGGTAAACCTGGCATTGGCTACGGAGAGATTAAAAATCTTATCAACGGTGCTGACGAAATCAAAAAGGATATTATTGAGACCGGCTATGTTAATGATAAGGAGCTGCGAGTTCTTTACTCGGGCGCTTCACTTTTTGTCTTCCCTTCATTAGTCGAAGGTTTTGGTTTTCCGATACTTGAAGCTTTTGCGGCTGAAATCCCGGTTGTAACTTCTAATATTTCTAGCATGCCTGAAGTCACCAATGGTGCGGCACTATTAGTAAATCCGAAAAAACCATTTGAAATCGCCGCGGCGATGAGCCAAATACTTAACAAATCAGCACTTCGCCGTTCTTTAGTGCTCAAAGGTCGCTCCAGATTAAAATATTACAGTTGGGAAAATTGTGCCAGAGAAACATTAAAAGTCTTTGAGAGTCTGTAACATTTTAAATTTTTTGAATTATGAAATTGCGAGTCCTTGCCTAATTTCGACGGTTGCAAGCGCTTTCCGCCTTTGGCGGAAAAGAGCGCCTAGAAATTTGGTAAGAGCGAGCAAGATAATTAACAAATTATGAAAATTGCTATCGTCCATGATTTCCTAACTAAACTTGGTGGGGCGGAAAAAGTGCTGGAAGTAATGCATGAGATTTTTCCTCAAGCTCCAATATATACTTTGCTTTATGATAAAGAGGGGACGAAAGGTAAGTTTGAAAAAGCTGGATATGATATTAGAACTTCCAAACTGCAAAAACTGCCAAGATTTTTACGCCGACATTCGCGACTGCTTTTCTCTAAATTCCCGCAAGCGGTCGAAAAATTTGATATGAAAAAGTATGACATCGTAATATCATCAAGCAATTCATTTGCTCATGGAGTTATCACCGGGCCACAAACACTTCACATTACCTACTGCTATTCGCCGATGCGCTACGCTTGGGACTGGACACATAAATACGTAGAAGAAAATAATATCGGCCTCGGACCCCTGGGTCTTGTTGTGCGGAAAATTGTTTCCGATCTTCGGATTTGGGATTTTCTCGCTTCCAAAAGAAGCGACCTCTGGGTGGCGATTTCCAAGACAGTTACTCGGCGAATTAAAAAATACTACAGGTCTGACAGTTCAGTAATTTATCCGCCGGTCGATTTAACTCCTCTAATAAACAACAAAGACAAGCCAAAAGATTGCTATTTGATCGTTTCTCGGCTAACGCAATATAAAAAAATTGACCTGGCAATAAAAGTTTTCAATCAACTTAATTTGCCGTTAATCATTATCGGCGAAGGTGCTGATCGTAGGAGACTGGAGTCATTGGCAAATAAAAATATCAAATTCCTTGGCTGGAAAGGTGAAAAAGAAAAAATAAAATATTTTAAACGCTGCAGGGCTTTTCTTTTTCCTGGTGAGGATGATTTTGGCATAACCCCGGTTGAAGCGATGGCTGCCGGACGGCCAGTGATTGCTTTTGCTGCTGGTGGTGCAACAGAAACAGTTGTTGCGGGAGTTACTGGCGAATTTTTCACTGATAGCAACGATCCAGAGTCTCTAAAAAAGGCTGTTTTGAAACTTGAAAAGAATTATTCCAATTACAAGCCATCTGTTTGCCAAAACCGTGCTAAGGAATTTTCCGAAGAAATATTTAAGAAAAAATTTAAGAGTTTTGTTGAAGAAGAATATAAAAAATATCAAACAAAAATGCGATGAGCGTATTGGTTTTGTGTGAGCCGGCGCCAAACTATAACACTGTGACCGTTGATCGTTTTAAGTCATAATATTAGCTAGTACTTTTGCAACGTATTCATTAGGCGGGTTGGCTCGGGTGGCTCAAAACAAAAGCAATACGCGAATAAAGCATTTTTACAACTATGGCAAATTTGAGACGAAGAAAAATTGATATTTTGGGCATCTCGATTGACTCTTTTACTAAAGAAGAAGCCCTGCGCTATATTGGGAAAAAAATCAGCGCAAAAAACCCGCTTTTTCTTACGACTGTGAATACCGAATTTGCCAATAAAGCACTCGAAAGCTCTGAGGTCGCAACAATGCTTGGCAAGACATCTCTTAATCTTGCCGACGGCGTTGGCATTCTTTGGGCTGCCAGGTTTTTGCGAACGCGTCTTCCGAAGCAAAAATTCTGGCGCTACATCTTTAGTTTTTTGAAATTCTTTGGCTCACTGGCAACAATTATTATCTATCCAAAATACATTCGCACTCCAATCCCAGAGCGTATTTCTGGGTCAGATTTTATCTGGGAACTTTCGCGCTTTGCCGCCAGAAATAATCTTTCTGTATTTTTGCTCGGCGGCGATCCAACAGTGCCCGAACAAGCAGCACTGAAGCTGCAAACTGATATTTATGATTTGAGGATGGCTGGTACTTACGAGGGAACTCCGAAAATCGAGGATGAGGATAAAATTATTAGAATTATAAAAAAGGCTGGACCAGACATACTTTTTGTCGCTTATGGCGTTCCAGCAGAAGAACTTTGGCTCGGGAGAAATCTCAAAAAGACCGGGGCAAAAATTGGCATCGGCGTTGGCGGTACTTTTGACTTTCTTGCTGGCCGCAAACCCCGAGCGCCAAAATTTATTAGATCTATTGGCTTGGAGTGGCTCTATCGTTTAATTATTGAGCCCCGCCGTTTCCACCGCCAACTGGCATTACCAAAATTTGCCTGGAGAGTATTTAGATACAAAATCCGCACTAATAATGATTAATCCCTTACCATATTACCATATGGTATTGCAATGTGGAGGCAACCCTAGTCAGCTAGCTATTGACAAGTCTGAACAGTTTTTGTTATCATATGATTGTGGATTGTGGTGACCCTTCGGTGACCGCATTTTTTTAGAAATAGTAATAATATTATAAGGAAGTAAAAACTACCACACCTGCCTGCCGTCAGGCAGGGATCTATTGCCACCCATTCTTCGCTGAAGCTACGAAGGGCAGGCAGATAAGCACCGATGGAAAATTCCAAGATACAAGATAGCAAGATACAAATAAGAAACAACCCGTCTCGCCTACGGCTCGCCGAGGCGGATCAGTGGGAGTTTATACTACCTAATTATCAAGGAGATATGATGAATGAAGACAAAGCCAACTTTATACAAGCGATTGAGGAACTCTGTGAAGAAAAAGGCTTGGACAAAGAAATAGTAATTTCAACCGTTGAAGCTGCACTCGCTGCTGCATATAGAAAAGACTATGGTCGGCCTAAGCAAGTAATTCGGGCCAAACTTGATCCAGGAACTGGCGAAGCAGAGATGTCCAAAATCACAACTGTGGTCGCTGATGAAGAGCTGGAAAATCCGGAAGCGGAAATTGCCCTTTCTGAAGCTAAAAAATCGAAGAAAAAAGCTAAGGTCGGAGATGAAATCATTGAACCTCTGCCTAAAGAAGAAACTTTTGGTCGAATAGCGGCACAGACCGCCAAACAAGTCATCATTCAGAGAATCCGCGAAGCAGAGCGCGACATGATTTATAGCGAATTTAAAGAACGCGAACATAGTGTTGTTAATGGCTCAGTCCAGCAAATTGAGGGCAAGAACATTGTTGTTTCTCTTGGCAAAGTTAATGCAATTATGTTTCCGTCAGACCAAATAAAAGATGAGCGATACTATGTTGGCCAGCGGCTGAAAGTCTATATCAAAGAGGTGGCCCAAACTTCACGTGGCCCACAGATTCTAGTTTCCCGAACTGATGAAGGATTGATTTCCGGCTTATTTGAGCTAGAAGTGCCGGAAATTGCTAATGGCACAGTTGAGATCAAAAATATTGCCAGAGAAGCTGGCTCACGAACCAAGATAGCTGTTATCGCTCATGATGAGAATATTGATCCGATTGGCTCCTGCGTTGGCCAGAGAGGGACAAGAGTTCAATCGGTGCTAGCCGAAGTTGGCGAGGAGAAGATTGACATTATCCTCTGGGATGAAGACGTTGAAAAGTACATTATGAATGCCCTCTCACCGGCTAAATGTGATCGTATTGTGATTTCCTCAAAAGATAATAAGGCTACAGTTTATGTGCCTGAGGATAGTTTGTCCTTGGCGATCGGCAAGAATGGCCAAAATGTCCGCCTAGCATCGAAACTGACTGGTTGGGGGATTGATATTGAAAAAGCCGAGACCGAGGAGGAGAAGGCTGAAAAAGATACATCCGACGAAGAAAAATCAAAGCCCAAGAAAAAATCCGCCAAAAAAACTAGGAAAAAAGTAGCGGATGACAAAATCGATACCAAATAATATAAAATAGTAAATTCCACAATTTTGAGTTTTGATTTTTGAGTTTTAAGTTTATTTATTATGGATCCCGATATCTTTCGAAAATTTAGCGACAATCTTAAAAAAATCCTGATCCTGGCCGAGAGGATTGCTAAGGATTCCGGCAGGCTAATGGATAGTGAGGATATGCTTTCGGCCCTGACACTCACTCGCGGTACATTGGCAAATGATATCCTCTCAAACTTTGAGGTTACCTCTGATAGAGTCCAGATTGTAGCTAAGCTTGTTAGCAGCCAGAGCAAAAAAACCCAAGTTGTTGGAATTTCAGAAGATGCAAAAAAAGTTATTCAGAGTGCAGTCAAAGTCGCTGCTGATTATAATCATTTTATTGTTGATGCCGAGCATCTACTCCTATCTTTAGTTTCCGATTCAAGGCTCAACTCCTATAGCATTGTTGAGAGAATCGGTGCTAATCCAGGTAAGATTAAGGAACAGCTTGAGACTATTTTTAACGAAATCTCTAAAGCTGCTGGAGGGCCTGGGGAAATATTTAACACCGGAGCTGATCGGCAGAATCTCGAAGGCCTGCCTGGCGGAGAAAATTTTACTGAAGGAGCATTTCAGGAAGCGGCCAGCCGTACAACGACTAAAGATGCTGGGAAGTCTTTCATTGAACAATATACTCTAAACTTGACTAGGTTAGCGCAGGATAATAAGCTCGACCCCTTAATCGGACGTGGAGTAGAAATTGAGAGAGTTTCACAAATTCTCTGCCGCCGGACTAAAAATAATCCGCTCTTGATCGGTGAGCCAGGTGTTGGCAAAACCGCTATTGTCGAGGGTTTGGCAAAGAAAATTATTGAGGGCAGTGTACCACCAGTTTTGGTCGGCAAAACAATATTTTCCCTTGATCTTGGTGCACTCCTGGCCGGCACAATGTATCGCGGCCAATTTGAAAGCCGGGTAAAAAAACTCCTCTCGGAAATTAAAAAAGCCGGTAATGTTATTCTCTTCATTGATGAGCTGCATACTACAATCGGCACCGGCTCAGCCGAGGGCTCATTGGATACTGCCAATATGCTCAAGCCGATTCTGAGCCGAGGCGAATTTAAAATCATTGGTGCCACAACTTATGACGAATACAAAAAATATCTGGAGAAAGATCCGGCATACGAACGAAGATTCCAAGTTGTCCAAGTCAATGAGCCAACTCCGGAAGAAACCTATAAAATCCTCCGCGGTCTTAGATCACGCTATGAAGAGCATCATGGAGTAAAATTTACGCCCGATGCCCTTCATGCCGCAGTTGAATTTTCTCATCGCTATATTTCCGACCGCTATCTCCCGGATAAAGCAATTGACTTGATTGATGAGGCAGCCGCTGCGACAAATATTGTTACTTCACTCGGGGCTAAAGTTGCAAAATTAAAATCCAAACTCGCCGATATGCTGGCAAAAAAGGAAGATGCAGTTACTGCAGAGAATTACGAAGCGGCAACGCAACTTCGTGAAGAGGAGATAAAGCTTACTGACAGAATTACCGCGCTCGAAGGCGAGCTTATTGCTGGCAAGGAAAAAGTAATTGATGCGGCTGATATTGCCCGTGTTGTTTCACGCTGGACCGGCGTTAATGTCGAAAATCTTTCGCTTGACGAGCGCAAAAGATTTCTCAATTTAGAAACCAGGTTAAAAAGATATATTATCGGCCAAGACGAAGCAGTCAAAGCAATTGCCAAGTCAATTCGCCGCAGCCGTGCCGGTGTTGCCGATCCGCGCCGGCCGATCGGTTCCTACCTGTTTCTTGGCCCAACTGGCGTTGGCAAAACTCATCTTTCAAAAAAACTAGCTGAGATTCTTTTCGGTTCTGAGGACAGCTTGATCAAAATCGATATGTCCGAATTTATGGAGAAGCATAATGTTTCGCGCTTAGTTGGCGCACCCGCTGGCTATGTCGGCTATGATGATGGCGGGAAGTTGACTGAAGCTGTTAGACATAAACCATACTCAATCATCCTTTTTGACGAAATTGAAAAAGCCCATCCAGAGGTTTTCAACATTCTTCTGCAAATTCTTGAAGATGGCTATTTGACTGACGCCAAAGGCCGACGGATAAATTTCCGCAATACAATTGTAATTTTAACTTCAAACTTAGGGACTTTAGAACTTAACAAAGTCGCGGCTATTGGTTTTTCTGCAAATGCTGGTGGTAAAAAGGATTTTGAAAAGAAATATGAGAGTCTTAAAGAGCGGGTGATGGAAATTGTTAACAAAGAACTCCGGCCAGAGTTTATCAACCGCTTAGATTCAATTATTGTATTTCGGCCGCTTGATAAAACTTCAGTCGAGAGAATTGTTGAACTAAATCTAGTAGAGCTTTCTAAGCGTTTGAAAAAGCAGGGGATTATACTCTCTGTTACTAAGGATGTAAAAAAATTTATTGCCGAGACCGGGTTTTCCGAAGAATTCGGCGCGCGGCCAATTCGCCGGGCAATTTCTGAAAATCTCGAAGATCCAATCTCCGAAGCAATAATCGCTGGAAAATATTCTTCTGGTGACAAAATCTCCGTGCATCTGGTTAATGGGAAAATTGTTTTTAGGAAATAA
>Ga0210016_1002316_pt1 | contig 17365 bp, 19 predicted proteins | sample CryGeyCG2014_300_FD_185454 | JGI IMG/M metagenome (GOLD analysis project Ga0210016, IMG submission 185454) | Groundwater microbial communities from aquifer - Crystal Geyser CG02_land_8/20/14_3.00 (SPAdes) (version 2) | ecosystem: Environmental > Aquatic > Deep subsurface > Groundwater | place... | reverse complement strand
CATAAACGCTTTTTATGCAACAAAAGTTGCTCGGGTATTACTTATTTTTGGAATTTCTACGATTTTTTATGCAACAAATGCTTGCATTCAATTTGTCAGCTCGTTATTATTGTGTTAGACAACCAATTGCATATTTTTGAGAATTTGATATAATGCAACCCCTATTCATTTATAGTATAATGAAATAACAAGTTAGTAAACGAGGGGCAAATTATGACTAAATCGCAAATACTTATTTACGAGCTCATAAAGTCGAGGGACGAAATTGACGATAAAACCAAACTGGCAAAGCTAGAGTATTTTTGTGATTTCATTCATTATGCTTTTAACAATGAGCCAATTTCTCAAAAGGATATAATTTATACTAAGCAGAAACAAGGATTGTTGGCAAGAAGTTTGACTAATGATTTACTTGCTCTAAAATCGAGTGGACTGATAGAAGAGAGCCCTAGATATCATTACAGGATAAAAAAGAATGCAACTGTTAATTTGTCCGCAAAAGAGAAAAAAACTATAAACTATGTTATTGAAAAATATGGCAACCTTTCTTATGATGAACTAGTTGATATTTGCCATTCTCAAGTTCCATATCTCGCTACCAAAGATGGAGCAGTTGCCGAATTTTTTACCGCTTATAACCTAGTCGATGAGTATCCGGACTATGGAACAAGAAGTTAATGTATGTCCTAAATTTTGGAAAGATGTAAAAAAATCATCTTGTCCGGAGTTTAATTATGATCTCGCAAAAGCTGAATTCACAGAACTTGACGACCTGTCCAAGATTGAGGCGATACCAATTTTGCAATCTATTGTTACTCTTATTCAAAATGCGATAAAAGATAACGAACTTGAGCACCACTCAATTAAATATGGCAAGCAACCATTTCTGCAATCAGGTTGGATAATACGAAAAATGCGATGGGCAATCGGCAATAAAGGTAAAAGTGATGGGCTAAGAGTATTGTTTTGTCTTAACGAAAATAAGATTCTAATGGTTTTAATCGCTCTTAAGAGGGATTGCGCGAAAGAAGAGGATTTGGAAAAAGAAATAATGGCCAGAATTAAGGATTATATTTGTGTTTAGTATTCACAGCGATAATGAAAATTGTTGATTAAGCAATCTTAGCTCTCTGCCAATCGTGACAATTTCTTGATAATATTTGTTTCGGAAAGCGTCAGCTAAGGGGAGCCAAAGAAAACTGGTGTTAAGGCCAGTTTTTCTTTTCTGGGGTTAATTTTTCGAATCAGATAATCAATCTGCTATAATAAAATTAATGTTGGAATATCTTAGATCTCAAAAAGAGGAATTTCTTAGCAATTTCAGACAGAACAAAAGGCCCTATTATCTTTTGATCGTATTTTTTACCGCTGCCATCGCCGGAACGCTTATTATTATTTTCCAAGTATGGGCAATACAGGTTTTTACTCCGCCGAATTTTCATCTTGAAAAAAAGTCAGCGGACTTTGGTATTGACCCTGCAACCGGCAGCCCGTCCAAAGCAACTTCGGGCAAAAAATCAAACAAAAGCTCCACTGATACTGCAAATGGTACTTCCGGATCAAGTACTCCCAGTTCATCATGCAATTCAGCAATAAAAGGTACCTCGACAAGCTCCACGCCAATTGATGAGATTGAAAATTCTCTTGCCCTGGTCGTTACCGACGCGGAAGGAAATTACTCTAATCCCGGCAGTGAACAACCTCCCGGTGGGGTTTATCCGTTTCCAGCGATAGATTTCCAGCAGATTTATATGGGCACAAGGGACGGCAGAATATATATTAAATTTACTCTGTTCGGAACAATCCCCTGCCAGCAAGAAACGAGTGAGGGCAACAGAATCATGTCGGTAACTTCTAATCTTGGAATTGATAACGACGGCGACACCGGCGATGGCGACGGCTGGCTTGGTTCAGAGGATCACCTTCAACTGAACTTCAAATATGAGGATAATGGAGATATTTGGGCGGCGCCTTGGTATCGAGCAAATTACCTCGGTGGCGGTGGCGAGGAGGATTTTGAAACAACCGGCAATGGTCTTTTGCACACCGGCAATGGCGGGCTGGGCGTGAATTACTTTATTATTAGTTATGCAACCAGCGGTCTTCCCAACTCTTTTACTCCCGGCAAAAATCTAAACTTCAATTTCTGGAGCGAGGCCGGCAGTAATTTATACAGTCATTTTTCCTATAGCCATAACAAATGGATTCCCTGGACAGTGTTGGGAATCTAAGCGACAGATAGCAAAATATAGTATAATAAATATAATGATTAAAAAAGGGAGCCAGGTAGTAGAACTTCGATATTTTTTAAAATGTTTTTAGCGTCTTATTTGTTAAACATAACTGTTTCTAGATTAAATAGGTTAGAAACTCGATAAATAAAAAATAAAAAATATTTATCGAGGTCTTACTACCTGGGAGGGATAATGTTAAAAAAAATCTTAATTATCTTCGGAGTATTGTTTCTGCTGGGAATTGCGGTTTTTGTCATTACCTTGATTTCGCGAACGGAAAAGCGTGGTGACGGTGTCTATGGGTTAAATATTATTGAAAAAAACCGGATTACCAATAAAGATAATTCCACGACTATCAATGGAAAAATCACCAACGAAAGCGGCAAATGGGTTTATTGGCCAAAAGTCCGAGTCCACTACTGTTGCAGCACCGCCGGCAAAGATATTGCCATGGACACTCTTTATCTCGGCACGCGTTGGTGGCCGATGCTGCCGGGCCGAACGCGGGAATTTAAAGTTGAAAAAGCCAGCGCCCCGGATCCCTATTTCCCGACTCTCTACTTCGATACCAGGTGGTACTAAATATTTTATTTAGGGGACAGGCCCCTTTTGAGCACGAAATTTACTAAACTTGCTCCCCCACCCATTTCTCCCCAAAAACTCTAATTGGATTTTTCATATCGATTATTTGCACCATTTTGTACTCCCGAACTAACAATTCCAAATTGTATTTTTACTATTATGCTATATAGCATAATAGTAGAAGCAACTATTCAGTAACGGTGATTTGAGTGCTATAGACCAGCTCATCCTTAAAATAAATGTTTAAATCGTACTGACCCGGTGCGACATTATCCAGTGCCATTCCATTGCCACGATCTTGACCATTAAATGACAACGGTTCTTCATTTTTCGATGATCGGATAATTTCACCGCTTGTCGAATTAACAATTTTATAATAATATTCACCGACAGTCGTTGATTTCAGGCCGTAAAAATCCATTTCAATCGCGTCAGCGGTGGTAAAAGTGTTTATTACGGTTTCCGGATTATTCGGTCCCGGACCGCTGCCGGGTTTTATTTTTGAAATCACGACTTTGGAAAAATATTTCGTATAATCAGGCGGCGTAGAACAAGTACTTTTTGGACAAAATAACCCGCTATTACAATCTTTACTGGCAACGCAGGCGTCACCGGCTTTACCCTCGGTACATTTTTGACTGACACAGTAGCCAGTTTTACAATACAAAAAAATCGACCCTTGGCGCGATTATCTTTACGGCGAGCGTGTCTATATTATCTTGAGTTTAGTCGCCAAATCACTGCTGGCTTGGCAGGTCTTCGCCGGCACTTTGCGGCCGGTATAATTTAGAAATACCAGAAAATCCGCTGGACGGATGAGCGCAAAAGTTCCCGAAACATATCCGGACTCATAACATAAATAATAATAAAAGCACTGGCAAAAATTATCACCGACAGCCATTTTGTGTATGGTCCGGCTGTCCGCAAGAACAAGACCGTCGAGAAAACTGCCAAAAGCACCGGGGCGAGAATTTTGATATCGCCCAAAGGTACATATTGGCCGCCGATATAGGAGTACTCGAGATTTAAATATCGGCCCAAATCCCAACTAATGCCAAAAACGATAAAAAATATCTCCAAAATTAAAACAATTGCCAAAAACCACGACGACATCGTAGTGGACCGGCCGCGAGTGCGGTAAATTTCATAAGCGACAACCGGCAAGAGAAATATGGCAATTACTAATGGACTTTTGGTCGCAAATCCCCAGATAACTCCAATTATCATCAAAATCGTTAGAATCGTACAAACCAGTGCCGGTGAGATTTTCTCGTCAAGCTTTGGTCGGTCAGACGAAGAATAATTTTGATTTTCGTTCATTTTTGCCTCCAAAACATTAATACTTTGTCACAACATTTATAAATATTGTAACATAAAAAATTCAACGGTTTTTTATTCATAGAGTTTTCAAGTATAATATTAATATGAACATCCATAAGTGGAAAAATTGGCAATACAAAAACACGGCAATTCTTGTCATAAGTCTTGTCGTCTTTTTTTATCTTGCCGATACTGACTTAGCTCAAAATGTAATTAAAAAAATTGGCACTTTTGGCTATTTCGGTAGTTTCTTGTCCGGAATATTTTTTGTCTCAATTTTTACTGTCGCGCCGGCCGCAGTAGTAATATTTGATCTGGCAAAAAACCTAAACCCTCTATTTGTTGCCATAACTGCCGGCGTTGGAGCAGTAATTGGTGATTACCTGATATTCCGATTTCTGAAGGACAGGGTCTTTGAGGAACTTTCGCCAATATTTCAAAAAGTTCGCGGCTCATTCTTGAAAAAACTTTTTCTGAGCCCATTTTTTACTTGGTTAATTCCAATCGCTGGTGCATTTATTATTGCTTCACCACTGCCTGATGAAATTGGCATCAGTTTAATGGGATTATCAAAAGTAAAAAATTGGCATTTTATTTTAATAACTTTTCTCTTAAATGCGATTGGCATTTTTCTTGTTGTTACGTTAGCCAGATCTTTTTAAGATAATCATCTTCTAAGATAATAATATCTAATATAGAGTATGAATAGCCACAAATATGACGGGCTTTCGGAGGCTGAAGCTCTCAAACGAAGGGAAAAATTTGGAGAGAATGTCCTTAGAGAGAAAAAAGGACCCTCTCCTTTTTATATTTTCATTTCACAATTTAAAAGTCCCCTGATTTATGTCCTGCTTTTTGCGGCAATAATTTCATTTTTATTCCAAGAATATTCCGATTTTGGGCTTATTACTGCAGTTATTGCCTTAAATGCAATTATGGGCTTTTATCAGGAATATAACGCTCAAAAAACTCTTTCAGCACTAAAGAAAATTTTAAAGCCGATTGCCTCGGTAATTCGCCAGGGTAAAAGGACTGAAATTGAGGTCAAGGATTTAGTTCCTGGCGATATTGTTGTGCTGGCGGCTGGTGACCAAATACCAGCTGACGGTAAAACTCATGAAGCGACTAATCTTCTAGTTAACGAAGCAATTCTAACTGGCGAAGAAGAAGCTGTTGATAAAAAACCAGCTGAAAATGCCCCTCTTTTTATGGGCACAACGGTAATTTCTGGTGTCGGAATAATGGAGGTGACAAAAATCGGTCTTGAAACTGAAATTGGCAAAATTTCAGAGAAACTATCCGAAATTCGAGAGGAAGAAACGCCATTGCAGATAAAATTACAGAAGTTTTCCACTAACTTGATTTATATTATCGCCGTTCTCTGCCTGTTAATTTTTATCTTGGGCATTACTCGAGAACATAATGTTTGGACAATGTTTAGATTTGCCATGGTTTTGGCCGTCGCTGCAATTCCTGAAGGTTTGCCAATTGCCGCCACAGTTATTCTCGCCCGCGGGATGAAAAGAATTCTAAAGCGAAAGGGCTTGGTAAAAAAATTGCTGTCGGTCGAAACGCTTGGCTCGACTTCGGTAATCTGCACTGACAAAACCGGCACCTTAACTCGCGGCATTATGCAAGTGGTTAAAAGTCAATTTTCCGACGCAGAACATGCACATCTGGCATTGATTTTGGCTAATCAGCAAAAAGACAATTTGGAGGTGGCTCTCTGGCAATACGTCGAAAAACACAATCACCTGCAGCCGAAAAAACTCCTAGATTCAGTAGAAAAAATTTATGAAGAGCCATTCAACAGTGAAAATAAATATTCATTATCTGCCATTCGCCAGGATGGAACAGAACGTGCTTATGTTTTAGGTGCACCGGAAGTTGTTTTAGGTTTCTGCAAAATTTCCGAAAGTGATAAAGAAAAAGTCCTCAAACTGATGAAAAGCTGGGCTGAGCTAGGCTTAAAAATCGTCGGCTGCGCTTATAAAAAAGAAGGTGATCTAAAAGAAAAGAAGGATTGGATCTGGCTCGGGATTCTCGGCATTGAGGACCCAATTAGACCAGAAGTCAAAGAAGCAATTTCCGCTTGTCAAAATGCCGGAATTAAAATTAAAATTGTCACTGGCGATTTTCGGGAAACTGCGATAAAAGTTGCCAAAACCCTCGGCCTAAAATCTGATAACAAAAGTATAATGGAAGCTCCGGAACTGGAAAGAATTTCGCCTGATGAATTGAAAAAAAGAATTGAAAATATCACAATCTTTCCAAGAATTACTCCGCATCAAAAATTAAAAATCGTCGAGGCGCTTCAGGGTAACAACGAAGTTGTGGCCATGACTGGCGATGGAGTTAATGACGCACTGGCGTTGAAAAAAGCTGATATTGCTGTTGTTGTCGCCAATGCTTCCGATGTCGCCAAAGAAGTTTCTGATTTGATTTTGCTCGATAGCAATTTCAAAACTATTGTTGCCGCCTGCGAAGAAGGCCGAGTAATTTTAGCCAACATTAAGAAAGTTGTAAGCTACGCTCTTTCCAATTCTTTTGTCGAACTTATTCTGATTTTTGGCGCCGTACTTTTAAATTTTCCTACTCCTTTAACTGTGGCAATGATTCTTTGGATTAATTTAATTTGCGATGGCCCGATTGATATTGTTTTGGGCTTTGAGGGTAAAGAAAAAGGCTTGATGGAGATCCCCCCAAGAGAACTGCAAAGAGAAAATATTCTCGATAAATATGTGATCATCACCACTTTGGTTGTCAGTTTTACCGTCGGAACTTTGGCTTTGATTTCTTTTTGGTATTACTTGGCACAAACTGGCAATTTAGAGTTTGCTAGAACTATTGCTTTCGCCATCGTAATTTCTGTTAGCTTGATCTATGTTTTTGCCTTTAAAAATTTGAAAAAACTGATGATCAAATCTGAAAATTTCTTTGCCAACAAATATCTTCTTATCGGTATCGTTTATGGTATTATCTTAATTCTTGCTGCAGTATATCTTCCTTATTTAAATAAAATTCTCGGCACTGTTCCCATCGCTCCAGCGTTCTGGTTTTTAGTTCTGGCGGTTGGGATAGTGGTGATTTTCTGGGTTGAAATTTTAAAATCAATCCGACAAAAATAATTTAATTGCTGTATAATGAAAATTTAAGGAGGGATAAATGTTGAACGAAGTGAAATCCCCGCCTACCGGCGAGGCAGGCGCCTCTGGCGGAGATAATCCACAAGTAGAAAAACCAGTAACCAATCAGGCACCACCGCCACCAGCACAGCCAACTCAGCCGGCGGCAAAACCAAAGAGCAATGTAGCAGTTATCATCATTATTATTGTCGTTGTGGTTCTGGCTCTTGGTGTTGGCGGCTATTTTGGCTGGAAATACTACGGAAAAAAACTTTTTAATAAACTGACCGGCAAAACGACTGAAACCGGCACCACTACCGGTTCGGGCAAAATCAGTATTAAATCGGTGGTTGATTTACTAATGTATCCGGGTAGCAAAATTACTGATCAAAAACAGGGCGAGGAGTCGAGCGCCTACAAGGCCGAGTTGACATTATCATCGAGCGACAGCGTTGAAACAATTAAAAATTATTACCTTGATTTGATCAAAAAAAATAATTGGACAATTACCCGCCAAGGGTCTTCTGAAGATAATAACTATTATCTGACTATTATCAGCAAGGACTTTACCGATGAGTTCGAGGCCACCAAATACGCAATTGATGATTTCACAACCATCTGGCACAAAATTACCGGTGATAATCTTAGCATTGAAGGAATTGCCATTACCGCAACCGGCGGCAGTTCGACATCGACTTCGACGACGACCGGCACAACCGGTGGCACCGGTGCAACGACTACCGCAAGTTATATAATTGCCGATTCCAATACTCGGGAAATCTCCGAATCAGAAATTATCAATTTTACCCCTTGGCAGCTAAAAGTTGCCCGCAACGAAATTTACGCCCGCCACGGCCGGCCGTTCGTCCATAAAGATCTGCAATGCTATTTTGCCAAGCAGAGTTGGTATAAATCTGACCCGAATTTCACCGAAACCAGCTTAAGCTACACTGAAAATAAAAATGTCGCCACAATTCTTGCTTACGAGCAAAAAACCAATAGCCCACTTTTGCAAGTTGACTCCGGCTGTCAACAATAGAACTAATTATTATTTAAGCTACTGCTACTTTGGCTTGTTTTTTCTTTAGCACCAGCAAATAGATTATCGCCGCTAATAATAATCCGCCGAGGATTAGGAGAATCCACCAATAGTTGATGATCATATTTCGGAGTAAATTGGCGGTAACTTCATTTGATCTCTCGGAAACATTGCCGCTTTTATCATAGGCCCGAGCGGCGAAGTAATAACTGCCGCCGGGCAACAAATTTCTGACTCTGATGGTGTTGGCAGTGCCGGAATTCTTGCCGCTTCCCGAGCCGCTTGAGCCGCTACCAGAACTTCCGGAGAAACCTGAATATCCGATACCTGTCGGATTATCTCCGGCAGGATCGGTAGTCGGCTGATCCTGCGATGGTTGGCTGTTGTTTCCGACATAATAGCCATAAGTTGAGAAACCGTACATTAAGGACAAATCCTGCACTCCGTCGTGCATTGAATAACCGCGCAAATAGCAGGCGGTATCCGAAGTCGCCGACAAGTAGGCGTGGCCTTGGGTTTCAATCACGACCAGAGCGTACTGTAGATTTGGCTCAATATCTTGAGTCGAAATGCTGTAATATTCCCAATATTCATTCGCAAAATAATATCAATGAGATCAAACCAATCAGGACTAAGTATTTTTTCATTCTTCCCCGCCTTTTTTATATTTAAGTTGCTATCGCACGACACCGATTCCCATGTACCACTCCTGTGGTTTTTTGCACAATGGGCAAACTTCCGGCGCCAACTTGCCTTTGTGAATGTAGCCGCAGTTTAAGCATTTCCACTCGATCTCGTCATCACGCTGATATAATTTACCGCTCTCCAAAAGATCAGCCAAAATAGTGTAGCGCTCTTCATGCTTTTCTTCAACTTCGCTAATTTCTTGGAATAATGTCGCTGCAGCTTTATCGCCCTCATCTTCGGCGACTTTTTTGAAACCGGGATACATTTGCGTAAATTCAAATTCTTCTCCTTCAGCGGCATGACGCAAATTTTCCACTGTCGTGCCAAGCTGGTCGATGTTGTAGGTGTTGGTCATTTCAACTTTAGCGGAAATTTGCTCGTACTCCTCTTGCGCATGCGCCCGTTCGTTTTCCGCGGTTTCTTCAAAAACTCTAGCAATCCACTCCAACCCCTCTTTCCGCGCCTGCTTGGCGAAAAAAGTGTATTTATTTCTCGCCAGCGATTCCCCGGTCATCGCTTTAAGCAAATTTTTTTCTGTTTCCATAATTCCTCCACGACTCCATTAATATTTACTATCTTTTTTATAGAATAACAAATATCTGTTATTTGAAAAATAAAAAATGCCTTTGGCTCAAATCAGCCGAGCATTTTTATCAAAAGCGAGCTTATTTGGGACCTGTCCCCTAAAAAGCATTTTCAAAATGATTTCGGCGTTTATCTTTCTATAGAACTATTTCAAATACGTATGCAAACTTTCGGATTGCTCGTTCTTTTTTAGTTTTTGCAGCGCTTTGGCCTCGATTTGACGAATGCGTTCACGAGTGACACCAAATTCTTTGCCAACTTCCTCCAGAGTATGAGTCCTGCCGGTTTCGAGGCCAAAGCGCATCTTCAAAACTTTTTGCTCCCGCGGTGATAGAACTCCTAGAAATTTACTCACATCTCCTTTGAGAAGCTGGTATATTGCGCTTTCTTCAGGCGAAAGATTTTTGTCGTCCTCAATAAAATCGCCAAGTTTTGAATTAGACTCTTCGCCAACAGGTGACTCTAAAGAAACTGTCTCTTGAGAAATCTTAATAATATGTTCAACTTTTTCAACATCAATGCCCATTTCGTGAGCAATCTCTTCTGGCGTTGGCTCACGGCCAAGATCTTGGACCAGTTGACGTTGAGTGCGAATGAGCTTATTAATCATTTCAATCATATGAACAGGGATGCGGATTGTTCGTGCCTGGTCGGCGATCGCTCGAGTGATCGCTTGACGGATCCACCAGGTGGCATAGGTGGAAAATTTATAACCCTTTTTGTAATCAAACTTCTCCACCGCTCGCATCAGACCAGTGTTGCCTTCCTGGATAGCATCCAAAAGTGAGAGTCCGTGTCCAATATATTTTTTGGCGATCGAAACTACCAAACGCAGGTTGGCTTCGGCCAATCGCCGTTTTGCCAGCTGGTCACCCTTTTCAATTCTTTTAGCCAAGCGGACTTCTTCTTCGGTAGTCAGGAGTGAAATTCGGCCAATTTCTCGTAAATACATTCGCACTGAGTCATCAGAAATTGATTCCAGCCCTTCCATAATATCATCTTCCACCCGCTGGCCGCCGATAATATTTTCTAAAATTGATATCGTCTGTTCCTCTTCTTGAACATCAACGCCGTGTGAAATGAGATAATCAAAAATCTCATCGAGAGTCGCGATGTCTTCTTCGGCATAAGGAAAAACCTGAAGCATCTCCTTCATCGTCACATAGCCATGAGCTTTGCCTTTCTCCAAAAGCCGATTGATCTCCGGCGTAAAAGGTAGAGGTGCCTCGCGAATAAATTTTGGGACCTTTTTAGCCATCCCTTACGAATTATTAAAAGGAATATAAACTATCACTGATCCGCCTCGGCGAGCCGTAGGCGAGACGGGTTGTTTCTTATTTGTATCTTGCTATCTTGTATCTTGGAATTTTCCATCGGTGCTTATCTGCCTGCCCTTCGTAGCTTCAGCGAAGAATGGGTGGCAATATATCCCTGCCTGACGGCAGGCAGGTGTGGTAGTTTTTACTTCCTTATTTATTTCTCCCCATCAATTATAGCAGACTGGAACTGGCTCATCAATTCCTTAATTTTATCCCGATCGCCAGCTGTTTCAGCTTCAGCAATTTTCTCTGCAAACTCAGCTTTAGTCCTTTCCTTCTTTCTCTCAAAGAAATCCCTGACCAAATATTCGAATTCGCGTTCTATCATTCCCTCTTCATCTAGATCAAGATCTCGCATTGCTTCCAAGGCGTAAAGATCGAGCTTACTTTTAATTTCTGCTGGCAATTTTTTCAGCTCTTGGTTATGCTTCACCTTCTCAAATAATGCTCTGACTGCCTGATCCTGAAAATTGAGACCAAAGAAAGCCGTTGGGATTTTATCAATCAATTTTTTCTCTTGCCAAACAAGACCAGCGACTCTTTGCTCATAGTCAAGACCAACCTTCGCTTGAGCAGAAACTTCTCTCTCTTGGGTTACCTTGGCTTTTGACAGTTGGGCTGTAACCGCCGACTCTGATATCGCCAGCTTTTTGGCTAGGTACTTTAAATAATGTTCCTTTTCTAGATCATTTGAAATAATTTTGATCACTGGCAAAATTTCTTTGGAAATTTTTTTCTTCTCTCCAACATCAGTTATTCCTTGCTCTAAAACTAGGCAATCAATCCAATATTCTAGCGCTGGTTTGGCAGTTTTTATTCCCTGCTGCCAATTTTTTGGATCAGATTTAATCGCTTCATCTGGATCTTTAAAACCAGGTAGCGTGATAACCTTGGCATTGAGATCACTCTGGACTGCTAATGTGATCGCCCGCTTTAGTGCTGCTTTGCCGGCAGAATCAGAGTCAAAAGCAAAAATAGTATCTGGGCTGTAGCGAGCCAAAATTTTCAGTTGATCAGGGGTCAGTGCCGTTCCGGAGACTGCCACCACATTTCGAAAACCAGCTTGATGACAAGCGATAACGTCCATATTACCCTCAACCATTACAGAAAATCCTTGGGCGCGAATTTCAATTCTGGCTCTATCTAGAGCATAAATAGTTTTCCCTTTGGTATAAATTGGTGATTCGGCGGAGTTGATATATTTTGCTGGCGTTTGGACCTGCCTGCCGGCAGGCAGGTCATCTTCCAATGTTCGGCCGGTAAAAGCGATAACTTGCCCTGCGATGTTATTAATCGGAAACATTATTCGGCCGCGAAAGCGGTCATAGTAGCGGCCTTTTTCACCCAAAACCAGAAGACCAGCACGAGATATTTCTTTTTCTATGTAGCCTTTATTTTTCAAAAAACGCAAAAGCAAATCCCAAGATCTCGGCGCATAGCCAAGTTGAAAATTTACAATTGATTCTTTTTTTAGACCGCGATTGACTAAATATTTCCGTGCATGCTGCGTCTTCGGATGATCGGTTAAAATTTTATGATAGAGCCGCGCCGCCAGATTATTTATTTCAAAAAGTTTGGTCTTTTCCGACGGCTGATACTCCTTTTCTCCGTAATGAATTGACCGGCGCGGTTTTAATTCGACACCGGCGCGACCGGCCAGAAGTTTCAGTGCGTCGTAAAATTCCATCCCCTCGATTTCTTCAATAAAAGTGTAGACATCTCCACCCTTTGAACATCCGAAGCATTTAAAACTCTGCCTCTCCGGCGAAACCATAAAAGACGGGGTCTTCTCTGAGTGAAACGGACATAATGCTTTATAATTGACGCCAGCTTTTTTCAATGTTAAATAGCCGCCGATCAAATCGACAATGTCAATTTTGCTTTTGACTTCCTCAACTTCATCCATAAATCCAATATAGCGCAAAATCAAACAAAATTGTAATTATAAAACCTCTCCCGCCCCAGTTCTGGCGTTGCCGCCGATAAATCACGCTTTTGAAATTTGGTAAAAATTATTTCCAGGCACTGTTCCTTTATTGCGATTTTATTTTGCGAAGCATCAATTTTCAGCCAGTTATCCACCGCCGCCAACTTCCGGTAACCGGCTTCAACTTTTTTGGCAAATTGATCATTATCCATCACTTTCGGTTTCCATTCTTTCCGATTATTGGCGACCACCAACGGTAGATCGAGGAAAAAAGTAATGTCCGGCTTATTTGCGCTCGACATAACCCATTCGAGGACTTTTTTCGGAACTTTGTTTCCAAAATGGTCAATCGCCAATATCGAACCCCAGAAACGATCGGCGATAATCACCTCTGCCTTGCTCTTAAGTTTATTTATCGCCTCCTCTTGCTGAAACTGCAATGCCCAGTAAAGAAAAATTCGGGTCGGATCACCGGGCTGGTATTTGCCAGCAATCTCTCGAAGTTTTTTTGCATCACCAAGCAAATCGACATCCAAGGATCTGACGCTTATGCCTCTCGATGACAACTCCTCGTGTAAAAGCCGGCTGGTTGTGCTTTTGCCGCAATTGGGCAAACCCTCTAAGGCGACAAGTAGGGACATTTTAACCTCCTTCGTTTAATTATTTTTCTCTCTAATTTAAAAATAACTTATGCAGATTTTCGGTTCAAAAAGTAAACGAAGATGATTATTTTCCGGCGGAATGAAAAAGGGATGGAATATCTCCATCCCACGACACATAGTGCTACTCAGCAAGTTCTGCCAAAGCGATCTGACCTTCGGAATCAGCTACGAGTCCGTGATTCCGAAGATAATCAATGTCCAAAGATGGAATTCCGATCTCTGACAAAACTCTTGCATCATCAGTTTCGGCGATCGCTCCGGCAATCAGTTCGCCAAGATAATCAACGACTGCTTGTCGATCAACTGCTAATCCCAGTTCAAAGTAAACAACATGGTTGGGATCATCAGCGTTCGCCCGGTAAGGATTCCCCCTTAGCTCCCTTTCGCTGAAAAAAATGCAGTGCTCAAATGAGTGGAGATGAAACCAGTTAACCCGGTGATCTGATAGCGGTTCGGTTGAGAAGTGGAAAAAAATCGCTCCATCCTTGCCGCTTTCTTCGACCTGGCCAGTACCTTGCCATTGATACATGTCAATCTGATAATCTCCATATCCGCTTGCCCATCTCTTCCATGACACCTCTTCGCCCTCGAAAGTAAGACGATATTCTCTGCCTTCAAAAACCAGAGTCTCCATTTCGCTCACTCCCTTGTCAAGGTTCTCCCCCTCAATTAAAAAATACCCTTCGACTCTGCTCAGGGCAAAAAGTAAATGAGTTTGATTATTTATTGACAGCGATTTACATAAAATGTAGAACAAACTTTAGTTTGTTTTTGAACAAGCTAAAGATTGGATTACATTTTGTATTGTAGACCACGATTTATCGTGCTAACTCACAAGCTAAAGCTTGGGCTCCGATAAGTTTTGAAAAATACAATTATTCCGTGTAAAAGCACTCGCAGGGGGTTTTGTGGCAGACGAAACAACCGCGGCGAAATAATTTAACAAATTCTTCGGCTAGATCAATTTCCAAATTATTAGCAATTTTTAAAATTTCGACGGAATAGTCAGTGGAAGCAATTTCTATCTCATGTAAACTTCTTTTGCCCAATGCTTGGCGAAATTTCCGAAATGTTTGATGAAAAATATCCTGTCCGCGCAGAATTTCCAAGTTCTTAAACTCGATCAATTCTTTAGGATAAATTTTGCCAATCACTTTTTGCCAGCCGGCCAAATCTTTTGGCTTGCCGGAAACCGGCCGGCCAGTTTTCTTGGCAGTTCGTTTTCCCTCTTTTTGGCAATCGCAGGGAATTTCTAAACAATACGGGCATTTATAAGAATATCTTTTCTCCAACATCGCTTGCAAATCAATTTTGAAACGATTGATTATGGCAAAATACCAGGCCAAAGAAACCATCAATTTTTCGACTGATTTAGAAATTCGGTCGTGCTTTTTGTCATCAGTATAGCGCAAGAGCCATTTTTGATGATAATAAAAAAGCTCTTCCAAATCATAAAGCCGGTCATCTTGGAGACCGTAAATCCGATCAACAACATCCAACAATTTTTGGATTGAAAAATCCATTACCCCCAAAGTATAGCACAGAAAAATAACAACAAAAACATAAACTCTCACAGATAGTTATTCACAGATTTTCACAGATGGTTTTATCAGTGCTTATCTGTGATGCAATATCAGTAAGAGTTTTTGCTTCCTAATTATTCAATAGCTATTGGCAGAAACGCATTACCGGTGACATAATCAGTTGTATCGGATCCGGGCCGGTAACCGGCAGGGTTTGGGTGGTCATCTGAGCAGTCGCGGCAGGCGGATTTGAAACTAGAATTCGAACTTGAGTTGTTGCTGAGTCATCAGCATAAGCTCGAGGAAAGAGTAATTTTTTCCACCAAGCCACCTGACTGGCACCAGTAATTATAACTGTCGTCAACATCACAGTTTGATCCGGTGTTCCGGCTGCAACTCTTGCTACCATTTCGCCGCTCTGATAATTTAAGAGATCAGTTGATCCATTGGCTACCGCATCAAGATCAAACGACACAGTTCCGGCTGTCATGTCCGGCAACCCAGTAAGAGCGTAATAGAAAGTAGCATCGCCATCAAGATCGTCGTGAACACCGGGATGAAAAGGATCGAGTGCATCAATATACCCCGGATTCGTATAACTACCGGTAAAGGTAATATTAATTGACGGCGCATCGCCAGTATTCCAAGTTTTCAAACGGAAATAAACGGTATCGCCAGGCAAAACAGTTAACGTCTGGTCGCCGGAATTCTCTTCAGCTAAATAATTTACCCAGTTTGTGTTGTCTTTTGAAACTTCAAGTCTAGTCAACAACATGGCACCCCCCGAACTATAACCGGCAGAAGTAAAACTCGGCAGTGCGATTAACACTGCCGCCATCAGAACAAAAACAACTTTTTTCATCTTCCCCTCCTGTAATAGTTCTTTTTAAATTTCAATTACTACACCTGTCGACAAATAAAGTCAAGTGAGCTAAAATTAAAATATAATGATGAGAATTCTAAAAGCAATTTTGATCGCCCTGGCGGTAATTGTCATTCTGACTAATGGCTTGATTTTGTTTTTGAGATTCTACTGGTTTCCGCGGCAGGAGGCGAAAAAAACCAGCGAGGAGATTTTTTTGACTGATGATGAGATCCAGCCGACCTCAAAAGACATTACCCAAAAACCCGGCTATATTTACTGCCCGATTTTGCTTTATCATCACATTGCCAAAGTCGAGCCGCAACAGTCCTATTTTGTCTCGCCGGCAACTTTTGATCAGCAGTTGAAGTGGCTCTCGGATAATGGCTATGAGACGATTAGACAAGATGACTTGTATCTGGCGATGAACCGAAAGAAAAAATTGCCGGCAAAACCAGTGATAATTTCTTTTGATGACGGCGATCATGATCAGTATGAAAACGCTCTGCCGATTTTGAAAAAATACGGTTTTTTGGCAGTTTTTTATCTCAAATTAAATAATATTGAAAAAAGCGGCGGAATGAGTTGGAAGGAAATTAAGGAGTTGCGCGATGCCGGAATGGAAATCGGTTCGCACACTGTCAATCACGACGCCTTGACTTCGCTTTCAACTGACCAAATTAAATATGAACTTTTGGAGAGCAAAAAAGTTCTCGAGGATAATCTTGGAATAAAAATTTTTCACTTTGCCTATCCCGGTGGCAATTATAACGCTGAAATTGAAAAAGCCGTTGCCGACGCCGGCTATTCGACAGCGGCCTCGACTCGGCGAAATGCCTATCAGCAAATCGGCGGCGATCTCTATCTTCTGCCGCGAATCCATATTGATGACGAGATACCGACTTTTGAAAATTGGGTTTTGGGAAACAACGCCAGCTACTAAATCACAATATCATATCACTGTTGCGTAATTCCCCAGGTCTGTCATTGCGAGCGACAGCGAAGCAATCTTTTTAATAGATTGCCACGGCCCTTGGCCTCGCAATGACGAATTGCGCAACACTGGTAATATCATGATAAATAATATGATTCTTACTATCACATGATTTTAAACGACCGTTTATATTTATGTGATAATGCTATCGCCCCGATAATCAGCTCCTCCGTCTTCAACCGCTCCCCGGACTTCGATTCCGACGCCGGCTTTTTGGCTCTTCTGATTGTCACCACCAGCTTTTCCAACCGTTGTCGAATTTCATCCTCGCTCAAACCTTCCACAAACGCCCTTTCATCTTCCCGTATCCGTCGGTATCCCTCTCCGATCGCCTCAGCCAATGATCTCAACACCGCATCGTCAGCTGTCACTCAAATACTCCCCTTTCAGAGTAGATTTGATCCGAATTGTTCAAGTGCTATATTGGATTATAACATAGTTCTAATGAGTTCTTCTCAAAATCTGTTAGTACCCGAGCTTTATTTACCTATCAAGTTTCTTATAAT
>Ga0210016_1002313_pt1 | contig 17380 bp, 14 predicted proteins | sample CryGeyCG2014_300_FD_185454 | JGI IMG/M metagenome (GOLD analysis project Ga0210016, IMG submission 185454) | Groundwater microbial communities from aquifer - Crystal Geyser CG02_land_8/20/14_3.00 (SPAdes) (version 2) | ecosystem: Environmental > Aquatic > Deep subsurface > Groundwater | place... | reverse complement strand
CCATAGCTTATTTCGCTTAAATAGGCGATTCTAGACTTCCTCCAGCACTTTGGGGACATGTGTTTTTGTATCATGCAACTTTGCCCAGCGTGACTTACCTCCTGGCGGAACAACTATTACTATACTGCCGGGTTTCTTTGGAGGTGACTCCTTCTCTGACTCGTAACTACCATCTGTCGTGAGAATCTGGGCTCCACATTCTTCCAAAGCGGTTATGGTCAAGCGGTGCGGAAATAGTCCTCTTGTAAGCACAACACCGTCCATTTGCTTGGTGCTCTCCTCTTGCTTCGTAGATACAACTGCTGTCTCAGGCATCATCTTCTCATAAACATCGAGCGGAGCACTGTGCATACTTCCATGATGAGAAACCTTCAAAGCTGAACAAGCAAGGTAGTTCACCATCTTTTTCACCAGTGGCTTATGAGCCTCTGTTCTCTCTAGGCGAGGAAACTCTTCAGTTATATGTGACCAGCTATCGTATTCTGCGTCGCCAGCAAGAATAACCACAGAGCGGCCAGCCTGCCGTTCAGCCTCCAAACTAACACTGCCCTCGTATTCTCTAGACCTTACCAACATGAGGTCTTCGACGTGGTGTTCGAACCGCAATACGATGGAAGCATTGTTCATATCGACTCCGTATGTGGCATACTTGTTGCGGAGGCGGATCGATGGCGCTAGAGCTGTGACTTGAACTTTCCCGAAGTACCATTCCAACCCAGACGATACTCTAATTAGCCTGATTCCTTGAAGCAACAGAGACTGTAGAATCCTAATGTAGGTCTGAGATTTATGACGAAACCCGCTGTCCCAGAACTCTTTGGGTCGATATTTCTCATCTTTCAAGAAGGGATTAATTCCGCTGATATGGTCAAGGTGTGGATGAGTGGCGCACACAAACTCCAATTTGGGTCTGCCAGGTCGAATATTCATCAACTTGTCGAGATACTGCTTGGTCTTTTTGAAATTTCTACAGTCTACGAGTCCATACGAGCGTTTGCCTGTCTTATCGACAGGAAACTCGACTAGGATGTTATCTCCGAAGCCCACATTTAAAAAATGGAAAACCAAATCTTCTGGTTCTATTGGTGTAGGCAATGCGTCATCCACTCCTAAGAACGTCGGAATAGAGAGATTTTACACCCTCATCGATTATTTCCAAGTTGTCTATACGCAAGAACTCTCTTCGTCCAGGACTAACCTTAAAGGATTCTGGTTTTGTTTTGTCACCGATGACCTCAAACTCGCCTGACAGGTAAACCTGACCTTCCTCCAGAGTTTCCCAGACGGGGGCTTTAGACTTCTTAATATAGAGTATTCGTGAATAGTTTCGGGGATGAACCAGTTTTTCTCTTTCTTCCTGCCATTCATCATCTCGGTCAGTGAACTTCTTAATGCCCTTTTTTAATGAGCAGAATACAAAACGGAAAAGATCATCACTCAACTTCTCATCCACTGTAATTCGACGTACTCGCACTTTGCGTAATTCCCGCTTCATTTACTTACTTTCCTATCGACACTAGCATTTCTGCAACTTAGCAAACTCGATGCCTAGTTTAATTGATTATTTTGACTTTGATGGCTCTGGGGCGGGGGCTAGTTTTGTCAACTTCGAACTCGACCTTCTGTCCTTCTTTGAGTTCATACAAACGACCTATGTCTGAATGGTGGACTAGGATGTCTTCCCCGCCTTCCTCTGGCTCTATGAATCCGTAACCTCTAGCCCTGATCCATCTCTTGACGGTGCCTTTCAACGTTTTTTCTCACCGAAGCGTCCATATATAGATTAAGTAAGCAATAAAATTTTTCGTCCTGCTAAATTAATCTTATGTCGATCATGTTAGAGAATGTGTCAAAGTGAAGGACCTACGTGATTTTTAGTATCAAACCAGTGAATCCCGAGTAAAAGGAGCACGCTAAACCCGAGCACAGCTATGTAAGTCACCATTACGATTCAGACAATAGTAGGAGGTTTGCCTCTTCTAGTCTGCAATTTTATTATTGCAAAACTAGATATAGCAACTAGTAGGACTGTGAAGAGTATAGAAATCCAATTAGAACCTATCGCCTCAAGATTTGCCAATATTTCGCTCCGATACATCGCAAACCATATGATGCACAAGAAACCGCCCCCTATGATAAGGGAGATTTTCAAGAAGCTAATTTTCCTTAAAAAGTCAAGTTGCATTTTCCCTAGAGGTGCTTCTTGATCTCTTCTGTCAAGCTCTCCGAACTCACAGATTAAAGGGCAGGGAGGCATATATGAGGTTGGGATCAAGCAACCTCATGAGAAGATGAATTATCTTCAAATAGTTTTGCGAATTTTCTGAAGGAATGAACCCGCTCGCTGTGGTTGGCGGGCTCGAGGGGATTTGAACCCCCGCTCTCCGGCTCCGAAGGCCAGCGCCTTAATCCAGACTCGGCTACGAGCCCCGAAAGAAGATTACCCCGAAAGCAATAAAAAGGATTCTGAAAATCCTTAAAAATGGTTAACAATTTATAGTATTTAGTGGTGCGAGGGCCGGTAGCTCAGCTTGGCTGGAGCGTTCGGCTGATAAAGGAGTTGAGAGAGATACCAACGATGGATCTGAAGGATCTGATACCCAAAAAGACCTCGCGAGGAGACGAGATTATACAAAGGACAGAGGGCAACTACATTAGTATCCGCTATGAACGCCCAAGGGCAAGACCAAAGCAGATCAAAATAAAAAGGCATGTGGACAGAGACACGTTTATAGTGGGAGTTACTATCCGGGCGTGCGAAGGAACAAAGAAAAGGCCGTGCGAGCTAGAAGTCTCTAATTCATCAGAAGTAATCGCTCAACTGTTCATTCGACTGCTCAGAGAGTTAGGACTCAGCGAGTGTGTAAGGCTCGGAGTACACTCTCCACGAGTAAGGGTGGAGGAATTCGAGCGGTACTGGTGTGAGACTCTTGGATTGGATAACTTTGGAAAACCGATAATTGGTCAGAGCCGTGGAAGAAAGATCAAAAAGGAAATTATTCATATAAAAATATACAGCGCTGTCGTACGGGAAGTATTTAAGTATCAGGCAGAGAATCTCCACCAACTCCTGTAGACACCGAAAGGTCGAGAGTTCAAATCTCTCCCGGCCCACTTTTCAAAAAGATAGGACAAATTTACAGTAAGTGTGAATGACTCTGATAGGTTGTGATTGTCCGTTAGAAAAGGGGGAACGTGAAATCATCCACTCGCGTTTTCCCGTGAAAATTAATTGCAGCATCCTTGAGTCTTGTAATTCAATGACAATCAAGTTTAGATTGAGTAATAAGTGAAACATTAAAGAAACACGATTGTAAGAACTCTAACATCTAAAAAGGTGTCTACACAGATGGGCACTCTAACACGAATCTCCAGATACATATCAAAGAATTGGCCTCTTTTTCTAGTCAGTGCAGTTTGCATGCTCGTCAGCATAATCGTAAGTGTGCAGATTCCTCTCCTAACCAGAACAGCTATTGACAGTGTTATTACTCCGCTTGCTGAAGGCAACCTAGACATTGAACTAGGTAAGAGTATGCTTTTAATTTTGATGTTGGAAATCATAGGTCTCACAGTAGTAGTCGGCTTGTTTTCTTTCATCCAACGGTACACAAACACTTACTTCTCTCAGAAAGTGGTCTATGACATCAGAAACGATGTGTTTGCTTCTCTGCAAAACCAAAGCTTTGCGTTTTACGACAAAACTCACACAGGTCAGCTTTTGTCGAAAGTAACAACTGACATGGATAGAATACGCAGGTTTTTAGGTTTCCAACTAACCTTTCTCATGAGTTCCATTCTTCTTCTTGTTGTAGCTTTGTACACAATGTTTTCCATCAACACTATGCTTACTCTCTTCCTCCTACCAATAATGCCTTGCATATTTGCCACTTTCTATTCATTTGGAAAAAAGATAAGGCCGCTTTTCACTCAGATACGAGAACAATATGGCAGCTTAACCTCTGTATTACACGAAGACATTGCAGGAATCAGAGTTGTAAGAGCATTTGCGCAAGAAGACTTTGAAAGAAAAAAGTTCGCGTCTAAAAATGACAAGTACTTTCAAACAACATTAGCCTCAGCTAAAATTAGGGCGTTTCACATACCTCTCGTAGATTTCCTCATAGGATTAGGCATAATCATAATCTTTTGGTACGGAGGATTCGAAGTAATTACGGGAACGTTGACCATTGGAGATTTAGTTGCGTTTAACGCTTTCTTGGCGATGTTGGTCATGCCTATGCGTTTCTTTGGCATGTTCATATCTGGTTATCACCTGACAATGGCTGCTGGCGACAGAATCTTTGAAGTCATGGACGTCGAGGCAGAAATAACGGAGAAGCCAGATGCCCTGACGCTATCCAAATTAGAGGGCCACGTGAAATTTGAAAAAGTCTCTTTCAGCTACCGAAAAGGTAGACCAATTTTAGACAGCATAACCTTTGATGCCAAGCCTGGAGAAACCGTAGCTCTTCTTGGAGCAACTGGTTCCGGAAAAAGCACCATTATCCGTCTCATCCCCCGTTTTTACGATGTATCTTCAGGAAAAATCACAATCGACGGCTACGATGTTAGAGATGTCACGCTTAAGTCTCTTCGAAAACAAATAGGTATCGTTGCGCAGGAAACATTTCTTTTCTCTATGACGATAAAGCAGAACATAGCCTATGGTAAACCAGAAGCTAAAATGGACGAAATAGTTGCAGCGGCAAAAGCTGCAAGAGTTCACGAGTTCATTTCATCCTTGCGCCGCGGCTACGACTCGAGAGTTGGGGAGAGAGGAGTAACCCTTTCAGGTGGTCAACGACAAAGAATAGCCATAGCAAGAGCTCTGTTGACGAATCCAAGGATACTGGTTCTTGACGATTCAACTTCTAGCGTTGATGTAGAAACTGAGTATGAAATTCAGCAAGCTTTACAGGCGTTGCTCAAGAACAGAACTGCCTTTATGATCACTCAGCGAGTTTCAACCATTAGAAACGCGGACAAAATCATTGTTCTCGAAGAAGGAGAGATCGTGGAAGAGGGTGCTCATGAGACTCTCATGGCGAAGAAAGGCGCGTATTATCAGATTTATCAGACTCTGTATGAAACACAGAAGCCAATCGTTGAAGCTGAGCCTGAGTGTGCATCCTCAAAAAAGGAGGAAACTAAGCAGTGACTGGATTTCATGTGGGGCATGGACCTGGGCATGGGCGTAGATTTGGCTTGGATCACGAAGAAGAAAGGTACACAAGAAAGATTTCAGATAGAGCGCTGATAGCGAGGCTACTCAAGTACTTACTAAAATACAAGAGAAGATTCATAATTACAGTCGTCGCCGTGGTCGTTGTTTCTCTAACTGGGCTTTTGCCTCCTTATCTCCTTCAAGTTGCCATCGACAATTACATGAAAAACAGTGACTTGGCTGGACTAACGTTCATTTCTATTATTCTAGTCGGTGTTTACCTTGTCAACTGGGTCTCCAACTATCAGCGGACGTATCAGATGTCTTGGATGGGACAAAACATGGTGAACGAGTTGAGAAAACAATTGTTTTCGCATCTTCAAGAGCTTTCATTCAGCTTCTACGACCGATCTGAAGCTGGTGAAATAATCTCACGGGTTACTAATGACACAGATACTTTAAGCGAAATATTTGTCCAAGGAGTCATTACCTTGATCAGCGACGTTTTAACTCTCATAGGAATCGTAGCCATTATGCTTTGGCTTAGCATACCTCTGACCTTAGCCGCGTTTTTAGTTATGCCTGCCCTTGTATTGCTGATGTTTGTTTTCCAATCTAGGCTTAGAAAGGCTTACAGAGCAACACGGAAGAAAATAGCAGCGGTCACAAGTAGATTTGAAGAAAGCATTTCAGGCATCAGAGAAATTCAATCTTTTACAAGAGAGCAAGACACTATGAACGGTTTTAGACAAGCAAATGTAGAAAACCTTCAAGCTAACGTTCAAGCTGGTAAGCTCTTTGCTCTTCTGATGCCGGCTGTGCAGATAATTGGAGCAGTTGGAACGTGTGTTGTCTTGTGGTTCAGCGGAATCTTAACCGTAAGCGGAGGAATAACACTTGGAATAGTTGTAGCCTTCCTTCTCTACGTAAACAAATTTTTCAGCCCGTTAGTAGATTTGGCAACGTTTTACAACACACTTCAGTCAGCAATGTCTGCAGCGGAAAGAATATTCGTTACTCTTGATACAAAGCTTGAAATTGCGGATGCCCCGAATGCGATTGAGCTTTCGTATGTAAAAGGAGAAATCGTTTTCAACAACGTAACTTTCGGCTACGATCCAACTCGCCCTGTACTAAAAAATGTAAACATTCACGTTGAGCCAAGAAAAACATTAGCTATTGTAGGTCCAACAGGAGCTGGAAAGAGCACTATTGTGAAGCTTCTCAGCAGATTTTATGAAAACCAGAAAGGAACCATAACGGTTGATGGCTACGACATTCAAAAAATAACATTGAACTCTCTTCATAAACAGATGGGAGTTGTTTTGCAGGAACCTTTCCTCTTTTCCGGAGCGATCATGGAAAACATAAAATATGGAAAACTTGACGCACCAGACGACAAGGTCAAACAAGTTGCAAAGATTGTTGGAATCCACGAATTCATAAGCAGCCTTCCAAAAGGATACGAGACTGATGTTGGTGAAAGAGGAGCGAGACTCTCTGTTGGACAAAGACAACTGGTGTCTTTTGCAAGAGCCCTACTACGTGATCCGCCAATTTTAATTCTAGACGAGGCAACATCAAGCATTGACCCGTACACCGAACTGAAAATAAAGAAGGCACTCGCCGTTCTTCTAAAAAACAGAACATCACTCGTCATTGCCCACAGACTTTCCACTGTTAGAAACGCCGATAACATTATAGTCATTAACGAGGGAAAAATCGTAGAGGAAGGGAACCATGCAGAACTTATGAAGAAGAAAGGAATGTATTATCGCCTCTATGAGAAACAGTTCAAAGACACATGACCAAAACGACGTTAAGCTCAAGTTGGTGCGGGGGGCTAGGTTCACATACACGTTTATAATCCACGTTTTTGAAGTGCGAGCTGGATTAAAAAGAGAAAATCTGCGACGGGCAGTGGTGTAGCAGGGATAAAGCTGACGTGCAACAGTCAGGTCTAAACTGGACGCAAATGCTCACGCTTTAAATGTTGAACCATATTTATGAACTGCCACGTTCGCGCATGCAAGTGTTTACCGTTAGTCATTTATTTCGTTGGTTTTTTGAACGCCTCGTACCTTTGGGCCGCCGCTGCATCCATTCCCCTAAGTTCAGTTGCTGCCATCCGCTTGATCTCAGACGTTACTATTCCTTCTCGCACTTTGCCCTTAACTGTTCCAGCTACCTTTGTCGCGTGTTCCTCTCTGGCTCCAGCTTTTCTTAGAGACGCTTTCAGCTTAGCACCTTCAAAATCCTGCATAGTCCCAGAACGCTTCTTCACCCTAACCAAGAAATCACCTCCCAATCGATTCAAATAAGGCAAGATACATCACGCACATATATCCAACAGTAAAAATGGTTTTTGTGCGCGTATCCCCAATTCTCGGCATCATTTATAAAGGTTGACTTGATGTAGAGCGCATACTTGTGGGTTTTTATGTCCTCGTTTCTTGCGTCGCATTAGGTGAAACAGTTTCGCTTTGTGCAAATTTAGTGCGGGGGGTGGGATTTGAACCCACGAAGGCCTTCACCATGGGGACCTGAACCCCACCCCTTAGACCTGGCTCGGGTACCCCCGCGCAATTACAAACAGAAATACGTAAAGAAAAGGTTTAAGAGTTACTGTATCCTTCAACTAGAAACGGTGTATCTGAATGCCGACTCACGGTTCACTTTCTAAGGCTGGAAAAGTCAGGTCGCAAACTCCTAAAATACAGCCTGTCGAAAAGAAGAGACCGTCGCCTAAGTCGAGAAATAGACGGAACTATGAGAAAAGACTGATTCTGCAGAGAAAGCCTGGACAAAACTGGGGCTCTACACGGCGTTAAAAACTTTTATCTCATAAACCTACATTACCAAGCATGTCAGAGAGTACACTTGTCGTTTTAAATGCTAATGTAGTAACTCTGAATCAGAAGCATCCCAAAGCCGAAGCAATAGCGATTCAAAACGGAAAAATAATCACTGTAGGCTCCAACAAAAAGGTTTGGAAATATATAGGCAAAAAAACAAAGGTGATAGACGCAAAAAATAAGACAATTGTACCTGGTTTGGTTGACTGCCACGTGCACATGACAGGCTTTGGACAGTTCTTGCAGACCTTAAACCTGAGAAACGTAGAATCCATCAAGGAAATGCAGCAGAAAATGCAGAAATACGCCCAGAAAAATCCTGAAAAAAACTGGGTTTTAGGGGGAAGGTGGGATCAAGATAAATTTGCTGAAAAGCGTTATCCAACCCGCTGGGACTTGGATGCTGCGGTTGCGGACAAACCAGTCTTTCTCATTCGTGTATGCGGACATCTAGGCGTCGCTAATAGCAGGGCTTTACAGCTGGCTGACATATCAAAGGAAACAACTATAGAAAGTGGAAAAATAGATTTAGACGAAGCCACAGGCGAGCCTAACGGTATATTACGAGAGAATGCTTTAGGGCTAGTTTGGAAAGCCATTCCAAAACCAAACCTGAAAGAACTTGAAAAAGCTTGCATTTCAGCGTGCAAAAAAGCTGTTAAAGCCGGACTCACATGCGTCCACTGGATTGTAGGCTCTGCCGAGGAAATACGCATCACACAAAAACTCTATCTCAACGGAAAACTACCCTTAAGGGTTTATTTAGGCATCTCAGCAGACCTTCTAGATCAACTAATCAATTTAGGCCTGCAAACAGGCTTTGGAAACGACATGGTCAAGATAGGTTTTGTCAAAGTTTTTGCTGACGGCTCCCTCGGAGCACGAACCGCAGCCTTAGGAAAGCCTTACTCTGACAAGCCTGAAACAAGAGGCATAATGCTTTACACACAAAGAAAACTGAATAGGCTTGTTTCGAAGGCTCATAGAGCTGGTTTGCAGTTGGCAGTTCATGCCATAGGCGACCGTGCCATAGAAACTGTTCTAAAAGCCTTTGAAAACGCTCTGAAAAAGCATCCGCGAAAGAATCATAGGCATAGAATTGAACATTGTTCCGTTCTTAACCCAAGGCTCATCAAACGCATGAAACGCTTAGGCTTGATAGCTTCTGTTCAACCCCATTTTGTCGTTTCTGATTTTTGGGTTGTCAATCGTGTTGGAAAAGATAGAGCACGCTGGGTTTACCCATTTAAGACGCTTATGAAGGAAGGATTGATTGTTGCGTCTGGTTCAGACTATCCTGTAGAACCAATAGATCCGTTTTTGGGTGTTTGGGCTGGTGTGACGAGGAAAAGCTTCGCGCAAGAAAGCCTTACAGTGGAGGAAGCTCTTAAAACCTACACTTTGAATGCAGCTTATGCTTCTTTTGACGAGAACAATAAAGGAACAATAGAAGTTGGAAAGTTTGCAGATCTAACGGTTTTGTCGGATGGTTTGTTTAACGTTCCGCTCGATGAAATTAAGAAAGCCAAAGTGGAGATGACGATTGTTGATGGAAAAATCGTTTATTCACGTAGCTCCTAGTTCAGCAACTTTGCATTGTTTGAAGAAGATTCAACTTTTCTAAAGAATGCATAATATAGCGAACTTGCGATGAAATAGGTAACTGTCGTAAATAGGAAAGGCGTGTAAAAGTCGCTTCCTGTCATCATTGCGCCAGAAATTGAAGCGGTCACAGCGCGCGGAACGTTGTCTGCCGTAATCATTAAACCGTTTGTTGTGGCGCGTTCCTTTTCTGTTACTAACTCCATCTGCAAAGTAGAGCTTATAGGTCCCGCCATGTTCATCAATGCGCCACGTGCTACGTAAGCTGTTGAAGCCAGAGTCAAGTTCGGTGAAAGGGTTATGAGCATGATGAAGGGCATGGAAGAAAATTGACACATCACTATACTTTTGACCTTGCCCAACTTGTTTGATAACAAGGGTGCGGCAAGAACTCCCACGGCTAGTGTAACGCTGCCTAGAGCCGATATTATGCCTATTTGCTCCATTGTGGCATGAAATTTCAAGTCGAAAAAATTGTTTAGAAGCGGGACTGTGAAACCAGCTCCAAAGCCTATGAGACATGTAGGTATCATGAATTTAGCTATGACTTGATGGCTTCTTATGTTTCGCAAGGCTAAGAAATCAATCATTTTTTGTCTTTGTACGACTTTTTTCTCCTTTATCAACAAGATTGGAAAAGCAGCGACGAGAGCTAGTCCAACCGAAATTGCAAGGGCTATGCGATATCCGATGGGTGACCCGAACTCTAGACCTGTAGGTAAACCCAAAAAAGCGTTAAATGAATCTGGCATAACCCCGGCAATGTAGTTGCCTATAACGCTTATAATTATCATTACGGCCCAGTTGACACTGAACAAGTATGTACGTTCTTCCTGCTTACTATTTTCCATCATGAATGGTGCTGAGGCTACCCATCCAACTGTGCCTATCAAGCCGGAAACGAGGCTGGCGAGAAGAAGAATTGTCGGTTGTAAAGCGACTATCTGAATGAGGCTTATGAAGTTCACGATCAAACCAACAAGCAATGCTTTCTTAGGACCAATGCGTTCGCAAAGTAAGCCCGCCGGTAAAGCCACTAAGCCAGTTGCTATTGCGCCGGCGGAGAACATGTTGCCTATGAAGTCAAGCTGGAACCCAACTTCAGGAAGGTTAAGGTATAGGTTGAATATGACTCCCCAGATTCCGAAACTTAAACCTTGCAGAATGGTTGCCACTAAGTAAAGCTTAGCATTACGGCTAAGCATGCTTATATGCTGAACATACTGCTTAATTCCTGAAAGAATCTGCAAAGTTTATTCACCAAAGTTTGAAGTTCGGTAGCATAGGATAGTTTAGAAATAAATACTTTCCGAGATTTCGGCTCTTACTTTTAGAGCAGTTTATTTGTGTGTGTTTACGCTAGTTTATTGTGGTTGCCATTGATTTGAATGTAAACGATGCTCTAAGGGAAATAATCGAAACTCTAATGCGTATCCCTTCTCCTAGCCGCGACGATGTAAACCGTGCTAAGATGCAGACTGCTGTTAAATATCAACTTGGGAAAGTGCCTTCAAACTCTGACTTGATAAGCATGCTTAAAGCTGAAGAAAAAAGCAAACTTCTGCCACTTTTACGAAGAAAAGCCACACGCACAATCTCAGGCGTTACAGTGATAGCAGTAATGACAAAGCCTTATCCTTGTCCACAGCCTGAACCATGCGCCTACTGTCCAGGCGGACCACCATTCGGAGTGCCTCAAAGCTATACTGGTTTTGAGCCAGCTGCAATGCGTGGACTGCAAAACCAGTTTGACCCATATTTACAGGTTAAAAGCCGCATTGGACAGTTACAAGCCATAGGACACAACGTTGACAAAATAGAGCTAATCGTCATGGGCGGAACCTTTCCAGCAACACCTCTGGATTATCAAACGTGGTTTATCCAACGTTGTTTAGACGCCATCACTGAGATGGAATCGGCCAGCCTTGAGGAGGCTAAAAAGAATGCGGAAACGAGCAGAATCCGTAACGTCGGCGTAACTGTGGAAACGCGGCCAGACTGGGCTAAAGAGAGCCATGTAGACCACATGCTCAGTAGGGGTGTAACACGCGTAGAAGTGGGTGTTCAAAACCCAAGCGATGAGATTTACCGTCTAGTCGGCAGAACACACACAGTCAAAGACGTTGTTGAAGCTACACGCATAATGAAGGATTCTGGACTAAAAATAGCGTATCATCTCATGCCTGGATTGCCTAGTTCTAACACGAAAAAAGACTTAAAAGCCTTCAAAGAGATTTTCACAAATCCAGATTTTAAGCCTGACATGATCAAAATCTATCCATGTCTAGTTTTGAAAGGTACAAAAGTCTACAAATGGTATCATGAAGGAAAATATGAGCCGTACACGAACGAGACAGCAACCAACCTAATCGTAGAAGTCAAAAAGATTATCCCACACTGGATACGTGTAATGCGTGTTCAACGGGACATCCCCGCACCATTGATTGTTGCTGGTGTGAAAAGAAGCAACCTACGCCAACTAGTGCAGCAGAAACTAAAAGAGCAGGACACAAGATGCAGATGCATAAGATGCAGAGAAGTGGGCCACAGAATGCTAGAAGACAAAGTGAAACCCGATCCAGAAAAAGTGAAGATTTTAACCACAAAATATGCTGCGTCTGAAGGAGAGGAAATCTTCATCTCAGCAGAAGACCCAGAAAACAACCTTTTAATAGGTTATTTGAGGCTGAGGATTCCTTCAAAAAAAGCTCACAGACAAGAAATAAAAGCCATGCCATGTTCGATAGTTCGGGAACTTCACGTTTATGGACCTCTTGTTCCAGTTAGTGAACACTTGGCCAAGGCATGGCAGCACAAGGGGTACGGTGGCATTCTCTTAACCGAAGCAGAACACACATCAAAAGAAGATTATGACGCGAAAAAGGTTTTAGTTATAAGTGCTCTCGGAACAAAACAGTACTATATGCAGTTCGGCTACCAATATGATGGATTATACATGTCAAAAATGTTGGAGAATTAGGTTATGAGCAAAAAAGAAGAGGTTTCAGGCTATAAAGGTCAAGCATTAGCAGTTATCAGAAAGGCTGAAGCTGAAATAGGAGACGTATTACGTATAACAAAAAACGGACAGTTGTATGAGGGTATTTTGATTCCGCGTTCAGAATACGGAGACGAAAAACACGTCGTCATAAAGCTGAAAAGCGGTTACAATGTTGGCATACGGATAACACCAGACACAAAAATAGAGAGAATAGGAAAGGGAGTGAAACCAACTTTTGCCACTTCTCCTCCCCCAGAACAAAATCCCAAGCTTCCAAAAGTCACCATAATAAGCACTGGAGGAACAATCGCCAGTCGCGTAGACTACAGAACAGGAGCCGTGCGACCAGCCCTAACAGCAAGCGACTTGTACAGCGTCGTTCCAGAACTTGCCAACATAGCGCGAATAAACGCTCACATACTTTTCAGCCTTTTCAGCGAAAACATAACTCCTAAACACTGGACGGAAATAGCTAAGGCTGTTTCAAAGCAAATATCCAAAGGCATCGACGGTATCGTAATAGCTCATGGAACAGACACCATGGGTTACACGGCTGCAGCCTTAAGCTTTGCACTGCAAGACCTTTCAGTCCCGGTAATACTTGTGGGTTCGCAACGTTCAGCAGACAGGCCAAGCTCAGATGCAGCAACAAACCTCATAGGAGCAGTGACAACGGCGGGAAAAGCACCATTTGCAGAAGTAGCCGTGGCAATGCACGAAACGACATCAGATACTTCCATAGTACTTCACCGAGGAACAAAAGTTCGAAAATGCCACACCAGCAGAAGAGACACCTTCAAATCTGTGAATATAAGTCCAATAGCAAGAGTGCAAAACCATAAAATAACCATGCTCACAGAAGAGTATCGAGAACGTGATTCCACAAGAAAGTTTACATTAAAGCCGGAATTCGACGAAAAAGTTGCGTTAATAAAATTTTATCCGGGCATGAACCCAGCAACAATTGATTGGTATGTGGAGAACAAGTATAGGGGTATAATTCTTGAAGGAACAGGTTTAGGTCATGTGGGCAGCTACATTTTTAAAGCCATAAGAAATGCTGTAGAACATGATGTTGTAGTAGGTATGACTTCTCAGTGCATTTGGGGCCGAATAGACATGAACGTTTATGATCAAGGCCGCGATTTGCTGGCTTTAGGCGTAATTCCATTGGAAGACATGCTTCCAGAAACAGCCACCGTCAAGCTGATGTGGATTTTCGGACAAACCCGCGACATAGAAGAAGCTAAAAGGCTTTTGAAAACGAACATTGTTGGCGAGATTTCACCTAGAACTCTCGCTGAGGAATAAGGAATGTCCAAAAGGTGAAGCGTTTGGAAATAGATTATCAGAAAATCGGGTTGAAAGTCGGCTTAGAAATCCATCAGCAATTGGACACTTCTACAAAGTTATTCTGCAATTGCAAACCAGAACTCTTCAAGGAAGAGCCAGGAATAACGTTTCTACGCAGGCTTCGGCCAACACAAAGTGAGTTAGGACAAATAGATCCAGCGGCTTACTTTGAATTTCAGAAAGAAGTGAAAATTCTCTACGAGGCAAATACGGCGACTTCATGTCTTGTTGAAATGGATGAAGAACCACCGCATCCATTAAACACGGAAGCAGTTGAAACAACCCTCACGGCATCCTTAATAATGAATGCCAAGCCTGTTGACGAAATCCATGTGATGCGTAAAACAGTTATAGACGGCTCTAACACCACGGGCTTCCAAAGAACATGTGTGATAGCCCTAAATGGAGAAGTTAAAGTTGGAGAAAAAACTGTTCCAATTCAGCACGTAAGTCTGGAAGAGGATGCCGCAAGAAAAACGGGTGGAGAAGGCAACGTAATACGTTATCGTATAGACCGTTTAGGCATACCGTTGGTAGAGGTTGCAACGGCGCCAGTCATAAAATCACCTAAAGAAGCAGAAGAAGTCGCGTTAGCGATAGGAAGAGTTTTGAGAGCTACTGGAAAAGTAAAAAGGGGTTTAGGCACAATCCGCCAAGACATAAACATATCAATCCCAAACGGCGCGCTCATAGAAATTAAGGGAGTTCAAGAACTTGAACTGCTCCCGCTTGTTGTAAAGTATGAAGTTCAACGCCAATTGAAACTCATGAAAATAAACGAAGAATTAAGAGCAAGAGGAGTAAAGGAAGAGAACATTAAAGAAGAATTCATCAACGTGACAACTGTTTTTAAACAAACAAAATGCAAGGTCCTACGCAAAGCCATAGACAAGAAACAACAGATCCTAGCCGTGAAACTTCCAAAATTCAAAGGCTTCCTTAAACAGGAATTGATACCGAGTTTTCGCTTGGGAACAGAGATGTCAGACAGAGCACGTTTCTGGGGAAGAGTTGGCGGCATATTCCACACAGACGAACTACCAGCCTACGGGATAACAAAAAAAGAAGTGGAAAAATTAAGAGAGGTTCTTGAAGTTGAGGATCAAGACGCGGTAGTGCTTGTTGCAGACAACCCAGAAAACGCCAAAGATGCATTAAAAGCGGTTGTAGAGAGAGCACGAGAAGCCATAAAGGGCGTGCCGCCAGAAACGCGAGCACCAAACCCAGATGGAACAACACGTTACATGAGACCTAGACCTGGAGCAGCAAGAATGTATCCTGAAACAGACATTCCTCCAATACAGATAACAGAAGATTACATAAGAGAAACCAGTTCGCAATTGCCCGAGCTGCCTAAACAAAAACTTGAACGTTTAATGAAAGAGTATAGGCTGAATCAAAAATTGGCTAGGCAAGTCCTAGATTCCGAATACAGCAGACTGTTCGAATCTATCGCGGAACAGGGCAAAGTCTCACCAACAACTGTAGCTGCGTTCTTAACAGAAACCCTAAAGGCTTTAAAACGCGACGGTGTTCAAGTTGACAAGGTTTCAGAAAGCCAAATTCGAGAAATCTTCAACAAAATAAGTGCTGGAGAACTGACGAAAGAGGCTATACCAGACGTAACTGTTTGGTTATCGAGTCACGAGAACAAAAGTGTTCAAGACGCGATTAAGAGCCTCAGTTTGAAGACTATTTCTGAAAACGAGCTTAAAACGTTTGTTGAAAAAGTGATTGAAGATAACAGAAGCTTGATTCAAGAACGTGGTGAAAATAATTTCAGAGTTTTCATGGGCATCATTATGAAGGAACTGCGAGGCAAAGTGGATGCTGCCTCAGTCGATAGAGTGCTAAGAGAAAAACTGAAGGAATTTGTGAGGGTTTGAAGAATGGCAAAGAAAACTGAAGCTCGAACGACTGACACAGTCACGTTGCCATGTGGTTGCATATATCAAGATAAAGGATGGTTATTAGTGCGCATTCATGAATGTGACTACCATAAGCGAAAACGCACAGCAAAACGCCCATACAGGTCTAAAGCCGAATGTGTGAGACCGTGAAGAATACTTTCCCTGCACGGATAAGATATCCGAGTCTCTTTCGCGTGTTTGTTAGAAAAAAGAGGGAAGTTGTGTCTGCATGTTCAAATTTCAAGTAGGCAGCACGCTACGTATTAACCTTGAAGAGTCAAACTCCTCTATCAATTCCAACCCTTTATCTGTGGTGCGAAGCAAAGTATCATGCTCTTTAATAAAACCACGGGCTTTCAGAAATTTGATATACCTAGTGAATTGCTCGTAGCTTAAAGAAACCGAGGTGAGTACGTGTGTTCTTCTGATGCCATTCTTTGCAGCTTTCAGAATGGTTACAGAAATCACCAATGATCCCCTTCTCCTAGATGGAAAAATTGGATCCATAACTCATCCAATAATATATAGATATATCTACTAGAAAATAAATCTACCCCTTTTATACGCGCTAGCCCTCGAATCAGTCAGAACAGCTAGAATTAACCGTTTATAGCAGAAGCTTTCCACATATAATTTTTGGTTTTCCCTACACAGATTGATGCATAAAAAAATTTCTCGAGATCAACCTAGTATTTTGTTGAAAGAAAAAAGCGAGGTATTCGCAGACTGTTGTTTTGTTTCGCGATGTTTTCCTACTCTTTTTTAAGTTTTATTTCCATTGTTGAAACCATTCTGGATCTGTTTTCACCTTCTCTCGCCGGCATTTCTTCTGTTCCTATGGAGATTTTGCTCACTTTCAAGTCTTTGATGAAGCGGTTTCTAGCTATTTCAGCTACGTCAACAGCCGTTGTTATTGCTCGTCCTCGGGCTTTCAAGGTTATTTCCTTAGCATTGGATGCCGATAGACTTGTAATGATCGCTAGAACATAGTTCATTGGTGGTTTGCTTCCGATGAAAACAATTCCTGATCTTTCCGCCATTTTCCATCACTCCTTTTATTGTTGATTGCAGCCTGTAACGTTACTGTGTTCCGTTTCGATCTTCAACAGCACAACGTTACTATTTTGTAACACTCAAACTCCCTTATAAATGCAACTAGACAACGGAGCACCGTGAGAACGTCTCTTCTATCGAAGTTTCCGTTAAAGCTTTTTTGTCCTTCAATCCTGTCGATTCTCCACAACCCACAAGTACGCATGATCACCGTGTCACAATTAACTCCATATAAAGAGTGCCTAACCTCAATTGTTTAACGGAGAATTCAGGCTACTCAAGCCTCTTTAGTATATGGTACCCATACTTCGTTTTTGCAATCGGCGAAATCTGTCCTTTCTGAAGGGCGAAGGCGGCTTTCTCGAATTCCTTCACCATTTTTCCTCTACCGAAGGTTCCGAGGTCTCCACCGTGTTTTCCGGATGGACAAAGTGAAACT
>Ga0210016_1002311_pt1 | contig 17391 bp, 19 predicted proteins | sample CryGeyCG2014_300_FD_185454 | JGI IMG/M metagenome (GOLD analysis project Ga0210016, IMG submission 185454) | Groundwater microbial communities from aquifer - Crystal Geyser CG02_land_8/20/14_3.00 (SPAdes) (version 2) | ecosystem: Environmental > Aquatic > Deep subsurface > Groundwater | place... | reverse complement strand
GATCTCTATTCTGGCTACGCCACGGTCGGTCGGAGCAGCTACGATAAGGCAGTCGGTTTTTCTGTCCGTTGCCTCAAGGACTGATTTGACTATTTTGACTATTTTGTCTATTCCCTCGTCTTGCTTTTAGAGGGGAGGGAAGAGAATAAATTTTAAGTATGGCTACTTATGATCATTTGCCAGTTTATAAAGTTAGTTATGATTTGTTGGTAGAGCTATTTCGTTTTACCAAAGATTTCAACCGGGAATACAAATATACTCTTAGAGAAAGTATTAAAAAAGAATTAGTGGAAATGATTATCAATATTTATCGGGCCAATAGTAGTTATTCCAAGTCAGAGATTATTCGGTCAGCGAGGGAAAACGTAGAGGTGATTCGTTTATTTTTGAGATTACTTAAAGATCTTAAACAAATAAATCTTAAGAAATTTGTTTTTCTTAATGAAAAAATTGAGTCGGTCTCCAAGCAACTCAGCTTTTGGCAAAAATCAATTATAAAATAAAAATAAAAAGTTTTTTAAAACTGGCCGGAATTGCCTTTTGTTAAGGCAAAGGCAAGCGAGCCATTATCAGTCCAATAATCCCCTAGAAAAATAAATTTTTAGGAATGAACCGTTTAGATGGTTATTCTTTTTTCTCTGTCTATTGAAACTTAGAAAATAAGAAAAGTAAAGTGATTATTGAAATGCTAGCTGGCTATCGCAATACCAATGGGTCGTTCAACAATCGCGGCACGAACGCCTATATCTGGTCGTCGCTTGAGAGTGGAACTAATGCTTGGAAACGGAAACTCTATTCTGGCAACGCCACGGTCAATCGGAACAACAACAATAAGGCAAACGGTTTTTCTGTCCGTTGCCTCAAGGACTGGTCCCAGTGAAATATTCCGCTTTGCGGAATTTCACGGGGTAAATTTAGCCCCGCGCCAAAATTTGGTGTGGGGCATCGTTTTAATTATTTCTTTTATGGATAAACTTTTAATTGATTTATTTAGAGCTTACTACGACGCTCGCAGAAATAAGCGTTCTACTATTAACGCCTTGGCTTTTGAGACAAATTATGAATCAAATCTTTTTAAGCTTTATCAAGAAATTAAAAGCGGAAAATATAAAATTAGTCCCAGCATTTGTTTTATATCCTTTGAGCCGGTTCAGAGAGAAATTTTCGCCGCTGATTTCAGGGACAGAATTATTCATCATCTCATTTACAATTATATCAGTCCGTTTTTTGAACGTTTGTTTATTAATGATAGTTATAGTTGCCGAAAAGGCAGAGGAACTTCATACGGCATCAAGCGGTTGAATCACTTTATTCGCTCCTGCTCTGATAATTATAAGCGGGATTGCTATATTCTCAAACTGGATATCAAGGGGTATTTTATGGCCATAGACCATTCTCTTTTGTATCAAAAAGTTGAAAAGATATTAAACCGTTTTAGAAGGGAAGCTGATTTTGATGTTGATTTAATATTATCTCTTATTCATCAGGTTATTTTTCACGACCACACTAAACACTGCTGTTTGAAGGGAAGAAGAAGCGATTGGCAGGGATTGCCCAAAACTAAAAGCTTATTTTACGCCGAAAAAAACAAAGGACTACCTATCGGCAATCTTACCTCACAATTATTTGGCAATGTTTATTTAAATGATTTTGACTATTTTGTCAAACACAAACTCGGCTGCAAGTATTACGGAAGGTATGTTGATGATTTTGTAATTGTTCATCAAGATAAAGAATATCTCAAATCCATTATTCCTCTTTTGAAAGAATATTTACAAAACGAGCTTTCTCTGGAGCTTCATTCTGAAAAGATATATCTTCAACATTTTTCTAAGGGAGTGTTTTTTCTTGGAGTAATAATAAAACCATATCGCATTTATATTCGCAATCAAACCAAGGGAAATTTTTATAAAAAGATTAAGTATTGGAACAATTTTCTTGCAGAAAGACAATATAAACTTAATGAAGAAAGTCTGAAACAATTTTTGTCCAGCGTAAATTCGTATTTGGGAATTATGAAGCACTACAACACTTACAACCTTCGCAAGAGAACGCTAATCCAGAATTTATCGGCGTATTTTTGGAATCATGTTTATATTTCCAACAATTACAGCAAACTTGTTTCAAAGAAAAAGAGAGTTTAAAGAGAGAATAGAGATAATCTCATTTTTTTAAGCGTGAATTGTGCTCGTGAAATTGTCCAATCCTGCCAATTAAATTTCAAATGATTTAATGGCGGGTTTTATTTTTTTTTATTTTCTGCTATCATTAAAAGATGTTGATCTTGGGGATTGAAACATCTTGCGACGAAACAGCTGCTGCCGTATTAGAAATTATCCCGACTTCGTCGAGGACTCACGATGAAATCGGAGGAAATTCGAAATTAGAAATTCTAAGCAATGTTGTTTCCTCGCAAATAAAGATTCATCAAAAATATAAAGGGATCGTGCCGGAAGTAGCGGCTCGCGCACATTTTGAAAAGATTTTGCCTGTTTTATTAGCCTCCCTGGCTACGCCGGCCCGCTTCGCCGGAGCTTCAGCGAGGCGAGAGTGCTCCGCCAAGGCGAGCCTCGCTTCGCCGAATGAAACATTTGCGCGTAGGCGAGATTCATTAGATAAAGATCAGGGGAAAACACCAGCCGTTAAAAAAATGAAAGAAATTGACCTGATTGCTGTGACTTATGGTCCTGGTTTAGTAACTTCTTTGCTTGTTGGGCTTGAAGCAGCGAAGACATTGAGTTATATTTTTAAAAAACCGTTGATTCCTGTTAATCATCTTGAAGGACATATTTACGCTAATTGGTTAACGACCGTCGCCTTACCAAATATCTTCCCTTCGGTTTGTTTGATTGTTTCTGGTGGTCACACAGAGCTTTTGTTAATGAAAGATTATGGCAGATATCAGAGATTGGGTGGGACGCGAGATGATGCGGCTGGCGAATGCTTTGATAAAGTGGCAAAACTTCTTAATTTAGGCTATCCTGGCGGTCCGGCCATTGAGGATTGCGCTTCAAAATTTAAAATTCCCTCTGGGTCTGACCCAACGGGTCGGAGACAAAATTCAAAATTTAAAATTAATTTACCTCGGCCGATGATTTGGAGCCATGATTTCGATTTTAGTTTTTCTGGCTTAAAGACAGCTGTTCTTTATAAAACGAGAACTTCAAAAATTAACAAAGGGTTTGTTAAAGCTTTGGCTTGCGAAACCCAGGAATCAATAGTTGATGTTTTGATTACCAAAACAATTAAAGCAGTAAAAAGATTTAATGCGAAGTCTGTGATTTTAAGCGGAGGGGTCGCGGCAAATCAGAGATTAAGAGATCAAATGAAAAAGGAGGCAGAAAAAATAGGAAAAATATTTTTGGTTCCGTCTAAAAATTTTTGTACTGATAATGCCGCGATGATTGCGATGGCTGGATATTTTAATTATTGTCTTCTAAATACTAAACAAAAAAATAAGCTGCTTTACAATTGGCAAAAAATTGAAGTTGATTCAAATGTCAATCTCAGATGATATGAAAAAAATAACCAAATCAGAGAAAGAAACATTTAAACTTGGGCAAAAATTAGCCAGGCGCTTGGCGGGCGGGGAGGTCATTGCCTTAATTGGTGATTTAGGCGCTGGCAAAACTATTTTTATCAAAGGATTAGCCAAAGGTTTAGGGATTAAACAAATGATCACTAGTCCAAGCTTTGTGATTATGAAAGTATATAAAGTAAAATCCCGCGAAATTAAATATCTTTGTCATATAGATGCTTATAGGTTAACCAATGGGCAAGAATTAATTGACATTGGTATCAATGACTGGTTAGGCGGAAAAGGCATCGTGACTGTCATTGAATGGGCAGACCGAGTGAAAAAGATTTTGCCAAAAAAGAGAATAAAGATTAAGATAGATTTTGGTAAAAAAGAAAATGAGAGAAGGATTAAAATAAAACATTACGATGCCAATCTACGAATTTAATACCAATCTACGAATTGCTAATAAATCTTATACGATGCCAATCTACGAATTTTTATTCGCAATTAGTAGATTAGCATAATATTAGCATATTCGCATCATATTTATGGTTTTTCAAGGTGAAATAAAATTATCAACCGAAGGCTTTTGCGATGTAAAAGATATTACAAACGAGGTGAATAAAATTGTCAATAAATCAAAAATAAAAGAGGGGATAGTGGTAATTTCAGCGATTGGTTCAACTGCTGGTTTGACGACGATCGAAGCAGATCAAAATTTAATCGAGGATTTCAAGGATTTTTGGGAAAAATTAATACCGCGAGATAAAAATTATCGCCATAATCAAACATGGGGAGACGATAACGGCTTTTCTCATTTAAGAGCGAGTCTTTTAGGCTCTTCTTTAAATTTGATTGTCAGAGAAGGACAAGTTTTTTTAGGGACCTGGCAGCAGATTGTCTTTGTTGATTTTGATAATCGTCCCCGAGAGCGAAAAATAGTTGTTAAAGTGGTGGGAGAGTAACAGCCCAAATTTTGCTCCTCCTTCGGAAGGACAAAATTTGACAATAATTTTGAGGACGTAAGTATGAATTTTGACTACTTAATAAGTAAAAAATTAACTGATTTTATAAAAAAAAGAAATTTTTTAAAATTGCTTAGTTTATTTTTTTCAGATTATTTAATTTTTTTAATATTTATAATAATCTTTTTTACTTATTATTTTTTTAGAAGAGAAAAACTTTTTTTAATTTCCTTAAAACTAGGGTTAACTGCCATTTCAGTTTACTTAATAGTGCTTATCTTAAGGAAGTTAATTAAGCGATTAAGACCGTATGCAAAAGACTCAAGTATCGAGAAGCTCTCTAATTTTGGAAGCGGTCCTCGAGGGGCCTCTTTTCCTTCTTCTCACACAGCGATTGCTTTTTCTTTAGGATTGATAGTTTTGACTGATTGGCCAATTTTTGCTATATTTATTTTATTCTTAGCTTTTCTTGTTGCTTTGGGCAGAATTTTTACCGGTGTTCATTATCTAACAGATATTTTAGGAGGAATCTTTTTGGCGGCAGGCGTATTTTTAATTGTGGAGCGGTTTATCTTTTAAATTTAATTTTTTCAGCCCGAGACTGATCCGTCTTGGGTGGAAATTTATTTGTGGCAGGGTAGCTCAGTGGTTAGAGCAGAGCTTTCATAAAGCTAAGATCGTGGGTTCGACTCCCACCCCTGCTACCATATGAAAGTTATAAATTATAAATTAATCTAATATGTTTCTTTTGGTTCATACAGCGGCTGGTTTTTTGGTTAGTCAAAATTTGACTAATCCCTTGTCTGCTTTTATTTTAGGATTGGTTTTTCATTATTTACTTGATATTATTCCTCACGGAGACGAAGAGCTTGACTCAAGCGAGTTTTTAAAGATTGGTTTTCTTCGGGCGATAGCCATTGATATTCCTGTTGCTTGTTTTTTCATCTTTATTGTTTTTAATCGAGTTGACTTTTTATTTCCTCAGGCTGTTGCCTGGGGAGTTTTTGGCTCTATTTTGCCTGATATTATTTCAGGTTTTTCTAAAATTTTTAAGTCAAAAATTTCTTATTCTCTGATAAATATTAATAAGTTTTTTCACCAAATTATAAAAACGAAAATAAACCTTTGCCAAGGTTTAATTGTGCAGACTGTTTTCTTTATACTATTTTTAATTAGCTTATTTTTGTAAATTGAAGAAAAGACAAACATCGAGTTGTTTAGGCGTAAAATACAATAACCCCCCCAAAAAAAAATAACAATTAAAAAGGACTCGAAAAGAGAGTCCTTTTTATTTTGCGCCGTTATTAGTCAGATTTATTCCCCGCGCCCTTTTGAGAATTTCTTTTTCTATCTCGCTTATCTTTTTTTTAATTTCTTCCAGTTCTTTTTCTACTCTCTCTTTTATTTTGAACATATTTATCTTCGGCATCACTTCTGTCTCTAAAGGTAAATACAGCTGTCCATAAGAGTCTATTCCTTCAAGCACCGTTTTTCTGATTATTTTGGCTAAGCCAGCATTTTTGTCCAGAATAAAACATCTTCTTCCCAAAATAGCGCATTGACGTTTATTCCAAAACCTGCATTTTTCGCCGCAAGTATTGAAATCAAAACTTTCTAGGATTTTTACGAGTTCGCCTTCCCAAAATGCTTTGTCCTCATACAATTTGTTTCTTTCTTTATTCAAACTTGAAACGACTCCGTTCAGTACCTTAAAATCCTCTACTAAATTAGGCATTTGTCCCTCCTGATTTCTCCTTTATTGATTTTTCAAATAATTTATTAAAAATAATACCATAAAAATAAAAAATGTCAAGACAGTGTATGAGATGGGTACATCGGGAACAGTTGATGATATTTTTGAGCATACTCGATCGGCGGCAATTTGTCCAGAGAAAGATGAGGCCGGGCAAAGTTGTATTCAATCAGCCACTCGCTCAGGTTTTTGTTAAAAATATTAGTATTAGGAGTGAAATTGCCCATTTGAATAAATTCTTCCTGGAGAGTGCGATTGAATCTTTCATTAACGGCGTTATCCTTAGGTGTTTTGTTTCTGGAGAAGTAGTGTTGAAGATTGAGATCTTCAATCGCTTGACTAAAATTTTTGGCGAATTCAGAACCATTGTCCGTGTGGATATTAACAATTTTGTTGTCGAGCAGGTAATTAAGACGATAAAGAAAATCAGCGGCTGAATAGGAGGAGGGGCTTGTATACATTCGCGCAAAGGCTACTTTGGTGAAATGATCAATGGCCGTGAGAACGTATCTCTTTAAACCATTCCAGTAGATAACAATTGTATCCAGATGAAGGGTGAAGCCAAGCAACGGCATAGCTTTCAGCTCAGTGATTTTTTTCTTCTTCTGAGCCCTGGCTCTTTTCTTTCTTAATCTTTCTGTTTTGACTGGATGGTAATAGAGATTGTATTTTTCAATTGTTTTCTGAATTTTCCAGGCACTAATCTTGGTAGCGAAGGTTTTCTGAAAGACAATGACCAGCTTCTCCTTCCCCCAACGTAGATGTTCTCTTCTGATCTTGATGATCCTTTGCTCTTCTGAAGGAGTAATTTCGCTTTGTCTTTTATGAACCGGCGCTCGATCGCGCTCTTCCAGGGTGCGAAGATTAACTTCGTCAAAACGATGAAGCCATTTGTAAAAGGTTTTTCGACTTCTAATGCCGAAATGTCGACAGGTCAAGGCAACATTCTTTTCGGCCCTGGTTTGATAATAGATAATCCATTCCAACCTTTGGCAGGCCTGTTTGCTTAGGCCCTTGAAATTGGCCATTTCGCGCCAATGTTTATGTAGATCAAAAGGGGTGTTCCACTTAATCTGCCACCTTTTGAGAGATGCCCGGTATTGTTCGAAGACCATATGTTTGAGATACAAAATTAGGTTGATCATATTCCCTAATTTTACCAGATTTAGGGAACTTGTGAGTGTTCCCTATGTATCTCATCTTGTGCAGCGGGGCAAAAAGCGATTTGTGAATTCGTCCAACCATGTTTGAAGATGATGAGTATATGACATTCCGCAATCTTGGCAAAATTTTTTACTTTTTCTATCCATTTGTTGTTTAAGTTTAATTGGAGACTGGAACTCGCTTTGTCATCCGACAGGGCGCCCCGACGCAAGGTCGAGGCGAACCCATTTGGGCTAGTTATAAATTTTGCCGGGAGAGGGAGTCGTCAGGTCATCCGACCTGACGCCGAGTCGAATAACTCGGCGAACCGACAAGAGCTTATTTAACCCTCATATATTTGCGTCTTTTTTCTTTTGTAATTTTCTCTAAAACTTTCTCTGCAATAATTCTCTTTCTTTTTAGGCAGGGAAGATTTGGTTGATAATAAATCCATCGTAATAATTTTATAGATTCTTTTTTTGCAAATTTTAATTTCCATCTTCCAACAGTCTGTTTATTATAAATTTTCCCTTGAGACAAGTGTCCATTTATTGAGAGAAGATTAAAAATCTTTTTTCTTAGCCATTTGATGTGAATTCCGCTAGCGGATATAAAATTAACCCACAATCGAGTATAAATATATTTTGGGTTTTTGTAAGTATTATAAAAATCTTTATAAGTTATAATACTGCCATCTCCATCAAGGTGTCCTCGTAGAAAATCTTTAAAATATCTATCTACAATTTTTAATTTCCCAATAGTGTAAGTTTTGGCTGGGAACAAACCAATTTTTAGTAACCATCTATAAAACTGAACATTACTAAATTGAACTCTGTAACATGGTTTTTTTGCCAAACTATCATTTTTCGAGCGGGCTATTTTATAAGATTTGTCGAGAATTTTATCGAGGCAATCGTTAAATGTTTTTAATAATTGAATTTCTGATGACCTCATCGTTATATGTCGTCCATCTTTAGATAAATTTCCGTCAGTAGTTAGCAGACCAATGATATAAGCAAGTTTTGGCGTCCATTTGAAGTTTCTATTAGGCAATTTCGGCTTAGGCATAATTTAGGTCGGCTATAAATTTATATGCCGAAGGAGGGACTCGAACCCTCAAGCCCTTGCGGGCAATGAATTTTGAATCCATCGTGTTTACCAGTTTCACCACTTCGGCATTTTTTTTATCCACCTTCGTCTCCTTGAGGGACTTCGGCGGATTTCGTGAGATTTCATTTTATCACCATTTTTTTTCTTGTCAAAAATGAAAAAATTGGTAGAATAGGTGATATGAAGATTATTTCAGTAGTTAATCAAAAAGGAGGCGTTGGGAAAACCAATCTTGTCACCAATCTTTCTGCTTATCTTGCTAATTTTAATAAAAAAATTTTATTAATTGATTTTGATCCACAAGCAAACGCAACTTCTGGCTTGGGGGTGGAAAAAGACAAAAAGGGGATTTATGAGATTTTAAATAACGAAATATTTATTGACGACGTAGTGGTAGAAGTGAAAAAAAATTTATTCTTGATACCAGCTAATCAAGATTTAGTCGGAGCAACAATTGAATGGGTAAACCAACCAGAGAGAGAATCAATTTTAAAGAAAACGCTGGCTTCAATTTCTCGAGATTTTGATTTTGTTTTTATTGATACTCCGCCTTCTTTAGGCCTTTTAACAGTCAATAGTTTAATCGCGGCTGATTATTTGATTGTCCCTGTTCAAGCGGAATATTATGCCTTAGAAGGTTTAAGTTCTCTTTTAAATACTGTTAATCTAATTAAAAAAGGATTAGAGTCAAAGCTTGATATTTTAGGAGCGGTCATCACGATGTATGATAAACGAAGCCATCTTTCTTATGAGGTTTGGGAAGAACTTTATCAGCATTTCCCTGGCAGTATTTTCCGAACAATCATTCCTCGCAATATTAGATTAGCGGAAGCGCCAAGTTTTGGGCAATCTATTTTAGATTACGATCCTTCATCAGCTGGCGGTCGCGCCTACAAACGTTTGGCTAAAGAATTCATAACTAAGTTTAATTTTTAATTTCTTATTATATGTTAGGTCGAGGACTTGATTCTCTAATTCCAACCTCAAGCGGGAAAATTAGAGAAGAAACAGCAAAAAAAATTGTTGAAGAAATAGAAGAAGGAGGAGAGAAAATTATTAATCTCCCTCTTGAGCAGATTGAACCAAATCCTTATCAACCAAGGAAAGAGTTTGCTCATCAAGCTCAGGAAGAAATAATTAATTCCATTAGAGAGCACGGAATTATTGAACCTTTAATTTTAACTCCTGGTTTAAATAATAAATTTCAAATTATCGCTGGTGAAAGGCGTTTCAGAGCAGCCAAATTTTTAGGCCTGAAAACCGTACCGATTATTATTAGGAAGGCAAGTGAAATTGAAAAATTGGAACTCTCACTTTTAGAAAATCTGCAAAGAAAAGATTTAAATCCTCTTGAAAAAGCTAGAGCGTATCAAAGATTAATCGATGAATTTAATTTGACCGAAGAAGAGGTGGCAAAGAAAATAGGGAAGGCGCGATCAACGGTTTCTAATGCTTTACGTCTTCTTTCTCTTCCTTTACTTGTTCAAAAAGCAATAGAAGAAGAAAAAATTTCTGAAGGCCATGCGAAAGCCCTGCTGAGCCTAGAAGATAAAGATAAACAAGAGATGTTTTTAAAACGAATTTTGGGGTTGGGATTGACAGTCAGAGAGTCGGAAAAGATAACTCAAGGAAAAAGGATTTATAAAAAAATAGAAGTAGATCCGGAGATTTTAAAAAAAGAAGAAGAATTAACAAACTTATTAGAAGCAAAGGTGACTATTCATAAAATGAGAAAAAAAAGAAAAGTCATTATAGAAGTTTATAATGACGAAGAATTAAATAGTTTGATTGAAAAGCTGTTGTCTTAAGTTTCTCTTAAATAGTCGCATTTTTTATTGCTGCATTTGATGACCCCCTTTTTTGTTTTTACGAGAATTGAATGGCATTTTGGACAAAATTTATTGATTGGTTCATCCCAAAGAGCAAAGTCGCATTTTGGCCATTTGTTACAAGCAAAGAAAAATCTTCCCTTTTTAGTTCTTTTTTTAATGATTTCCCCGGTTTGACATTTCGGGCATTTGATATTTAAATCTTGATTATTTTCTTTCAAAGATTTAGTAAATCGGCATTCGGGAAAGCCAGAGCAGGCTAAAAATTTTCCGAAGCGACTCATTTTTATAATTAGAGGTTTGCCACAGATTGGACAAACCTCGTTTGTTTTTTCTTCAACAAAATTCTTTTTAATTTCTTTTTCTTTTTTTTCCACTTTTTCTTTAAATGGCATATAAAAATTTTTAATAACCGAGACCCAATCTTTTTCGCCAGCCGCAATTTTATCAAGATTTTCTTCCATTTGAGCGGTAAATTGAAAATCAACAATTTCTGAGAAATGTTTATTTAAAAGGTCGTTAACCAAAAATCCTATTTCAGTCGGTTTCAAATATCTGTTTTCTTTAATTACATAATTTCTTCCTTTTAATGTTTCAATAATCGGCACATAAGTAGAAGGTCGGCCGATCTCTAACGATTCTAGCATTTTAACCAGGCTTGCTTCTGAAAAACGGGACGGCGGTTTGGTCTCTGATTCAATTGCTTCTATTTTTAAAGGATAAACTTCGTCTTTTGTTTTAAGAACTGGGAGGGGATTTTCTTTTTGTTTTTCCGGATAAAGTAAAAGCCAACCTAAAAAGAGGGGAAGGGAGCCAGTACTTTTGAATAAATATTGGCCAGCTTCTATTTCGCAGGTGATTGCCTCAAATTTTGCTTGAGTCATTTGAGAGGAGAGAGCCCTTAGCCAAATTAGTTGATAAAGTTTGGCTTGATTTTTTTCTAATTTTTTTTCAATCTCTTCAGGTGTTTTATAAATAGAAGTTGGTCTGATAGCTTCGTGAGCTTCTTGAGCTCCTTTTATTTTTGTTTTGAATCTTCTTATTTCTTTGAAATTTTTGCCATAAGAATGTTCAATAAAATCTGAGGCCTCATTTAAAAATTTCTCTGAGAGATTTAGGGAGTCTGTTCTCATATAGGTAATCAACCCAGTTTCATAAAGATTCTGGGCGATAAACATAGTTTGACGAATAGAAAAACCAAGTTTGTTGTTTGCCTCCTGTTGAAGAGTGCTAGTAGTCAGAGGAGGCGAAGGGTTTTTGTTGACTTGTTTTTTTTCTAATGATTTAACAATAAATTTTGCTTTTTTTAGATCTTCAAGTATTTTAAATACTTTTTCTTTTTCTTTATCTTTGAGACCTGGCTTTTCGATTGGCTGATTATTAATTTTTGTTAAACATGCTTCGAATTCACTAATTTTTGATTCTTTCTCAACTTTTAATTTAGCAACGATGTTATAATATTTTTCTGATTGAAATTTTTCTATCTCTCTTTCTCTTTCAGCAATGAGACGCAGGGCAGGCGATTGGACACGTCCCGCGGAAAGTTTTTTGGCTATTTTTTCCCAAAGAATAGGGGAAAGAGTATAGCCAACTAAACGATCAAGAATTCTACGAGCTTGTTGAGCATCAACTAATTTCAAGTCGATTTCTCTTGGATTTTTTAGCGCCTCTTCGACCGCCTCTTTGGTGATTTCATGAAAAGCGATCCTCTCTAAAATTTTGGCTTTTAACTTTTGCTCTTTGGTTTCAGAGAGCAGTTGTTTGATATGCCAGGCGATCGCTTCTCCTTCTCTATCCTCATCAGTGGCTAGATAGATGTACTCCGCCCCTTGGGCTATTTTTTTTAGATTATTGACATTCTTTCTTTTTTTTAAAGGAACGATGTATTGAGGTTGAAAGTTATTTTCAACATCAATTCCTAATTTGCTTTTAGGTAAATCTCTCACATGACCATTAGAGCTAATGATCATATAATCATCTTTTAAAAAATTAGAAATAGTTTTTGCTTTGGTTGGTGATTCGACAATAATAAGTTTCATATAGAATAAAATCCTTGGCTAAGATTTTTTATTTTTTTGTTAATTTCCATCATTGTTAATGTTGATAAGACAATAGCTGAAGATAGTTTAGAAAGTCCTATTAGTTTGTCAATATGAATCGGGTCTCCCTTGGCAAGAAGATTGAGCAAAATTTCTTCTTCTCTTGAGTCTGCTTTTATTTCTTTTCTTTTTTCTTCTCCAGTGATATTAAAAATTTCAAGCACATCTTGAGGGGTGGTGACTGGCTTGGCGCCTAATTTTATTAAATTATTTGTTCCTTCAGAATTTTTTTTGTTGATTTCACCGGGAACGCTTAGAACATCTCTGCCTTCGTTAAGAGCATAAAAAGCAGTGATTAAAGCACCAGATTTTTTTGGCGCTTCGATCACTAAGCATGCCTGCGACAAACCAGCAATGATTCTATTGCGAGCTGGAAATTGCCATCTGTCTGGTTTTGTGCCGGGCGGATATTCAGAAACAAGCGCTCCTCCTTTTTCAACAATCTCTTTAGCCAATTTTTTATGACAAAAAGGATAGATAATATCAAGACCAGAACCAAGAACCGCGATTGTTTTTCCTCCTCCTTCAAGGCAAGCTTGATGGCTAATTCCGTCAATGCCTAAGGCTAAGCCGCTGATAATCGTGATACCCCTTGAAGCTAATTCTCTGACCATTGAAGAGGCAACTACCTTGCCATAAGAAGAAGGGAGACGAGTGCCAACTACGGCTAAAGGATTTTTTTCTTCTTTTTTTAAATTACCTAAAACATAAAGTTCTTTTGGTGGCTCAAAGATTTGTTTAAGAAGAAGAGGATAGCTTGGGTGGTCGAGAGTGATTTTTTTTAGGGTTGACATAAATGAAAAAATATGCTATTATTATTTTATTGGTTTAATAAAAGTTAACAAAAAAGGAGGAAAACTAAAGTGAATTATATCAGTAAGGGAACAAAGAAGGAAGAAGGGAAAGTCGTTGCTGAGGCAGAGGGGATAGAGTTTGTTTTTATTGACAAAGAAAGAGCAAATTTGTCAGATAATGACAAAAAAGCAATCAAAGAAGATTTTATTTTGATCCAGAAAATCAATCTCTATAAAGACAGAGTGTTTGAGGGAAGCCTTGTGTCAAAAGCGGCTTATGGTCACATGATGAGACAGGTGACTGCTATTTTCAAAAAGTGGAAAGAAGAAAAAGAAAAATTTGCAAAAGAGAAACTATAAGAATTTTGTTACTTCTGTAAGGGGCTAAGAAAAAAATTAGCCCCTTTTTTAATTTTTTAAAAATGTTAAGATAACCATTATGAAAGTTATTTTATCTGGCGGCGCGACCGGAGGTTCAGTGACTCCTCTTTTATCAGTCGCTAATGAACTTAATAAAAAAATACAAGGAAACGTGGATTTTTTATTTATTGGCACCAAAAAAGGATACCCAGAGAGAGTTTTGGTTGAAAGATCTGAGATGGAATACCACGGAATCCATTCAGGCAAATTAAGGCGTTATTTTGCCTGGCAGAATTTTCTTGATCCTTTTAAAATTATTCTTGGTTTTTTTGAATCTTTATTTATCCTTTTAAAATATCGGCCTGATGTTATTTTTAGCGCTGGCGGTTTTGTCTCTGTGCCGCTTATCTGGGCTGGATTTTTTTTAGGGATTCCAACAGTTATTCATCAACAAGACATTAGGCCGAGTTTATCAAATAAATTAACAAGTTGTCTTGCCAAAAAGATCACGGTCAGTTTTAAAAAGTCTTTAAATGATTTTCCTAAAACAAAAACAATTTTGACTGGTAATCCTGTCAGAAAAGAAATTCTTTTAGGTAACAAAGAAAGAGCGATTAAAAGATTTAATTTAGAACGCAATTTGCCAACTATTTTAGTGATCGGCGGAGGAACTGGGGCAGAAAAAATTAATCAATTGATCTTCTCCATTATTCCACAATTGGTAGAGTTTTGTCAAGTTATTCATTTAACCGGCAAGGATAAATTGTCCCGCTTTGCGGGATCCCGCACAGCGGGAAAAATTAATAGCCGATATCACTCTTACGAATTTTTGACCGAAGAAATAGCTGATGCTTATGCCGCAGCTGATTTAGTCATTAGTCGGGCTGGGATGGGAGTTTTAACAGAACTAGCAGTTTTAGCCAAACCAGCAATTATTATTCCAATACCGCAGTCTCATCAAGAAGCGAATGCTTTATATTTCGCAAAAAACAAAGCTATTATTTTACTTAATCAGGCCGAAGGTGCTGAGGAGTTGCGACGAAGTGTCGAAGATCCTGAGGAGCGAAAGCGACGAAGGGTCGAAGATCTCTTCGAGCCTGAGCCTCAGAGCCGAAGGCCTGAGGAGCCTCGACGAAGGGCAGAATTAACGCCTGAAGTTTTTTTGCCAAAAATCAAAAAAGTTTTGAATTCTCAAGAATTACTTTCTGATCTATCGCGAAACATTTCTTCTCTGGCTCAAAAAAGGGCTGGAGAAAAAATTGCCGAAATTATTAGTTCGGTCGCAAAAATAAATAGTAAATACCTATAAAAAACAAAGAGATAAATATGAATATAGCATTATTAGGAGATGATTATTTACCATCAGTTGATGGCGCTGTTACTTCAATAATGTCTTACACGAAAGAGTTTAGGAAAATGGGACATAAGGTTTATATAATTGCTCCTCAGTATCCAAATTATGTGGATACTGATCCAGACGTTTTAAGGGTTTGGTCAATGCCAGCTCCATTTCCTCCGAAATACAGGCTAACCATTACCTGGTTTGACAAAATAAATTATAAAAAATTAAATTTAGATATTATGCACTGTCAATCTCCATTTCCATTAGGTTGGCATGGTATAACTATTGGCAGAAGATTAAAAATACCAGTGATTGGCACATACCACACTTTGTATCCGGTGTATATAAATATGTATGTTAATATACCTTTAATTAAAAAACCGTTATCTATGATAACAAAATGGCATAGCCAATACGTTTATAATAAATGTGATCTCGTTATATCCCCTTCTTTTCAGATGAAGGAATCTTTAATAGAATATGGCATTAAAAAACCAATAGAAGTAATGCCCACAGGGATAGATTTAGATAAATTTAAAAATTTTAATGGTGATGATTTTAGAAAAAAGTATAATATTGGAAAAAATGAAAAACTTTTACTTTGTATGTGCCGATTAGGAAGGGAAAAAAATGTTGATTTCCTTATTAATGCGTTGCCATTAATTTTAAAACAAATTCCAAATACAAGACTGGTTATTTCAGGAGAAGGAGTTGCTAAAAGTGAGCTAGAAGCACAAACGAAGAAGTTGGGCATAGAGAGTAAAATAACTTTTTTAGGATTTTTAAATCATCAGGATTGGGTTAATGCTTATGCAGCTGAAGATTTATTTGTTTTTGCTTCCTTAACTGAAACTCAAGGTTTGGTTCTACTTGAAGCAATGAGTTTTTATAAACCTGTTGTTTGTATTGGCGAGATGGGCGTTATAGATGTTTTGGCAGGCGAAAAGAACAAGGGAGGGTTTCTAACAAAAAATGATTTAAATGATTTCACTGAAAAAGTAGTAAGATTATTAAAGGACAAAAATTTATATGAAGCAAAGGCCAAGGAGGCAAGAAAAAGAGCATTAGAAATGTCTTCAGAAAACATCGCCAGAAAGATGATTCAGATCTATAAAGGACTCATTGGAGAGAATAAAAAAACAAATATCTGATCAAAATCGTACTAATTTTTAAAAATCGCTTTGAAAAATAGATAAAAAAAAGATTTTTAAGCATCGCTGAATGGGGTCTGACCCAAAAGATAAAATACTCTTGACTTTTTCAAAAAATCTGTTATTATTAAAAAATAAAAAGGTTCTTTAAATTTAGAGAATTTTCTCTAAATTTAATAAAAAAGGAGGTAATTAAAATGGAAACGAGAGAGGCGGAACTAATTAAAGTTCTTGTCGTTGAAGACAACGAGGGCTTACACAAAATGTGGGGGAAGATGTTTCGGAAGAGAATGTTGGGAATATTGGATCATAAGATATTGATTCTGAGTGCTTACAGTATTGAAGAAGCTGAACAGCTTTTTTCAGCCAGTCCTGATGTCAGACTCATTGCCATTGACGCCTGCGTGCCTGGCACTTGTCAGAACACGTTACCGCTGATCCGCGCAATTCGGAAATGTTTTGTCGGGCCGATGATCGCTATTTCTAGCGATAAGGAATATCGGCGAAAATCAATGGAAGCTGGTTGTGATTATGAATGCGACAAAATTTTACTGCCGGAGAAAATTTTTGAAATTCTTACCCTTTAAGGAGGAAGAGTGAGAATTCTATTACAAAATCTGAGAGGAATATAACCTTCTCAGATTTTTGATTTTATTGTTCTTGACTTCAGTAGAAAGATAATATATAATAAATTTATGGAAGATAAAAAATATCAAAAAGAAATTGAGCAATTAAAAAAAGAATTAGAAGAAGAAAGCAAAAAAACAGAAGAATATCTTAATGGTTGGAAGAGAAGCAAAGCAGATTATCTGAATTTAGAAAAAGAGATAGTTGAGGAAAAAATTCGCTTTATTAAATTAGCCAACTTAGAATTTGTTCTTAAACTTTTGCCTATTTTAGATAGTTTCAAAAAATTAATAGAGCACTTGTCTCCCGAGATTAAAAACAGCGACTGGGGGAAAGGATTATTGCAACTTGAAAAACAATTAGAAAAATTTTTAGAAGAAATAGGACTGGAAAAAATTAAAACCATCAATGAGAAATTTAATCCTTTTTTCCACGAGGTTGTTGAAAAAAAGGGAGAGGGTGATAAAATTATAGAAGAGATAGATATGGGTTTTCTACTGAATGGAGAAGTGATCAGACCGGCAAAAGTAGTTATAGGATAATAAGATATAATTTAATTTTTTATTATGAGCAAAGTAATTGGTATCGATTTAGGAACCTCAAATTCGGCCGCTGCTTATATGGAAGCAGGCAAGCCGAAGATGATTCCCTCAGCTGAAGGAACAACCATCATCGGTGGAAAAGCTTTTCCTTCTTAT